>JACCDG010817162.1_pt1 | contig 22100 bp, 19 predicted proteins | sample 7442471 | NCBI WGS metagenome assembly JACCDG01 (sample SAMN15323444, study PRJNA562643) | freshwater metagenome | isolation source: river surface water | place: USA:Blue River Watershed | collected 2017-08-17 | reverse complement strand
GGGCTGCCTGGGTGGAAGGAAGGATTCGTCGGGCGAAGACATCGTGCACAAGGTGCATCCCAAGGTGCTGGCGGCGACAGGTCCGCATGCGCTAGGCGAGGTGATGGATGCCGTGCATCTGCATCTGCCCAAGCCGCATGAGCCTTTCCTCGATCTGCTACCGCCACAGGGCGTGAAGCTGACGCCGAAGCATTATGCGTATCTGAAGATTTCCGAAGGCTGCAACCATCGCTGCAGCTTCTGCATCATTCCATCACTGCGCGGCGATCTGGTGTCGCGCCCGATTGCCGACGTCATGCTGGAGGCGGAAAACCTGTTCAAGGCAGGTGTGAAAGAGCTGCTGGTGATCTCGCAAGACACCAGTGCTTATGGCGTCGACATGAAATTCCGTACCGGATTCTGGAGTGGTAAACCCGTGCGCACGCACATGACGGATCTGGTGCGTTCACTGGGCGAACTGGCCAGGGAGCATGATGCGTGGGTGAGGCTTCACTATGTGTACCCGTATCCGCATGTGGATGAGGTGATACCGCTGATGAATGGCTGCCATGTTCTGCCTTATCTCGATGTACCGCTCCAGCATGCGCACCCCGATGTGCTCAAGCGCATGAAGCGTCCCGCTAGCGGAGAAAAGAACATCGAGCGTATCCGCGCGTGGCGCGCAGCATGTCCGGATATCACGATACGCTCGACCTTCATCGCCGGTTTTCCTGGGGAGACCGAGGAGGAATTTCAGTATCTGCTCAACTTCCTTCAGGAAGCGCAGATTGACCGGCTTGGATGCTTTGCGTATTCACCGGTCGAGGGCGCCGTGGCAAATGACATTGCGCCGGCAGTGCCAGACCAGATCAGGGAAGAGCGTCGCGCGCGCGTCATGCAATTGCAGGAGGGGATCTCCCGCCAGCGTCTGCAGGCGAAAATAGGCAAGACAATGCGGGTGCTGATCGACCAGGTTGATCGTACCGGTGCAATCGCCCGTTCCTCTGCTGATGCGCCAGAGATCGATGGAGTCGTTTATGTGAAGCTGCCTTATGATCCCTCACGGACGCTGAAAGTGGGCGAGTTTGTTGACGTGACCATCACCACGGCAGACGCTCACGATCTGTGGGCTAGCGCGGACTGAATCTGACGGACCATGAGCGAAAAAAAGCAGCTGCAGACTTTGCTGACCACGACGGACTATCGCCCGCCCGAAGGTTTTGCTGCGTTTCCGACGGCGATACATCATGCATCGACCGTCTTGTTCAAGAATGTTGGGGCGCTACGCGCGCGCAATTGGCAGGACAAGCAATCCTACACCTATGGCCTGCATGGGACCCCAACTACATTCACGCTCGAGGCGCGGCTGGCCGAGATTGAGGGCGGTGAGCATTGTCTGCTTGCGCCCAGTGGTTTGGCCGCGATCGCGATGATCGATCTCGCGCTGCTAAAGACCGGCGACGATGTGCTCCTGCCCGACAATGTCTACAACCCGAACCGCGAGATGGGTGACTGGCTCACCCGTGATTTCGGCATCAGCACACGCTACTATGATCCGCTGATCGGTGAAGACATTGCTGAATTGATTCGACCAAACACCCGCCTGATCTGGACGGAGGCACCGGGTTCGGTCTCCATGGAAGTGCCGGACATCCCCTCGATCTGTCGCGCGGCGAGGGCGAGGCAGGTTCCGGTAGCGCTTGACAATACGTGGGCAGCGGGACTGGCGTTTCGCGCATTCGACCATGGCGTGGATATCGTGATGCAGGCGTTGACCAAATATCATTCGGGCGGCTCGGATGTGCTGATGGGCGCGGTGATCACGCGCGACCGTGAGCTGCATCGCAAGATCGAGATGACCCACATGCGTTTGGGTATGGGCGTCTCGGCGGACGACACCTATATGGTGCTGCGTGGCCTGCCGACGATGAAGCTGCGTTTCGATGCGCATGACCAGGCGGCGCGCGAGATTGCAGCCTGGCTGAAGAACCGGCCAGAGATAGCGAAGGTGCTACATCCGGCGTTTGACGATTGCCCGGGACATCTGATCTGGAGCCGTGATTTCACAGGCGCCGGTGGATTGTTCTCAGTGCTTTTCGATCCGAGATTCACCGAGGAGCAAACCGATCGTTTCATCGACAGCCTGAAGCTGTTCAAGATCGGCTATAGCTGGGGTGGTGCGAACAGTCTGGCCGTTCCTTATCGCATTGCGCAGATGCGGCGTGGCTGGACCGAGGCAGGGCAGCTAGTGCGTTTCAATGTCGGTCTGGAGGACGCGCGCGACCTGATCAATGATCTTGAGCAGGCGCTGAAGGTACTGGCATAGGCTTGTTGTCCGACAGGTAGATGAATCCTCTGGTCAGCCGGTACGCCTTCCATATCCAGGCGCCGGCCCAGATCAGCATTGCCAGCGGAATGCCGATGATCGTGAGTGCGATCAGGCAGGCTACCGAAAACCATACCGCATACCACCAGAATGAGCGGATCTGCCACTGGTGATGGGTGTACAGGAAGCTGCCCTCGGTCTCGTCTTTCTTGAGGTAGTTGATAATCAGGGGAATGAAAGACAGCATGCCGAGCGAGCACACAACCGATGCGCCATGCCCCAGATAAAGCCACCACAGCCAGCGCTTGCGGGACTCGGTATCGGCATCAAAGGTCACTTGATAATCCATCGACTGATTCTGGCTCAATGGAACAGATTCAACAAGCCATCCAATCCCGAAAAATTCAGTGCGACGCTGGCTTTTTGCTGCACCACAGGTTTCGCGCGATAGGCAACGGACAGACCGGCGACCGCCATCATCTCTAGATCGTTCGCACCATCGCCGATGACGATTGCGGCTGCGGTCGAGACACCCAGTGCGGCACATTCTTGCTCTACGGTGTGGCGCTTGGCTTGTGCATCGATGATCTCGCCTTTTACGCGCCCGGTCAGCTTGCCTTTGCTGACTTCGAGTACATTGGCGCGTGTCAGGTCGAGTGGCAGCGATTGCTGCAAGCGTTCAGTAAAATAGGTAAACCCGCCTGATACCAGCACGGTACGAAGACCAGCATTTTTCATCGCCTCTAGCAGAACCTTTGCTCCTCTGGAGAGTTTCAGGCGCTGCTCGAAGACCCGATCCAGCGCGGATGCATCCAGTCCCTCCAGCAGCGCGACACGCTGTAACAGGCTGTCACGAAAATCAAGCTCACCGCGCATCGCGGCTTCGGTGATCTCGGCCACCTCGGATTTGAGTCCCTGCATGTCAGCGATCTCGTCGATGCATTCGATGGTGATCAGTGTTGAATCCATGTCCATCACCAATACGCGGAATCGCTCCAGCAAGAGATCGACCGGGACGAAGGCGCCATCTACACCCGCACCCAGGCAGGCACCTCGCACCGCATCACGGGTCTCCTCATCGCTATGCACGCCATCGCAGCGGAAGACATGCTCGCTGATCTGTTTGACCGTGTGAGCTTTCGCGATATCTGCGACCCGATGAGCGGCGTGCCACGCGGCCTGCGGGCCTTGGATGATGAGTTTCATGTCAACCATGGTGAGTACTGTCAGGCGGCCAGCGCCTTGATCGTTGCCTTGACCTGAGAAACACGCGTTGACAGGTCCGGCATGTTGGCGGTGATGCGAAGCTTGTCCTGACCGGAAAGTTTGATATGACGACTTTTTTGTATCAGGTCGATGATGCGTATCGGATCAATCGGCGGTTTGGGTTCGAACTGCAACAGTGCCGACTCGGCATGGGCATCGATCTTCACAATGCCGACTTTTTTCGCAGAGAGCCGCAGCCGATGAGTCTCGATTAGTGCCTTGACCGCGTCGGGCAGTTTGCCGAAGCGGTCGATCAGTTCTTCCTGCAAGTCATCGATCGATTCCGCATTTTCGCAATTGGCGAATCGTTTGTAGATCGATAGCCGTTCATGCACATCGCCGCAGAAATCGGCGGGCAGCAGAGCGGGGACATGCAGATTAATTTCGGTGGTCGTCGACAAGGGCGCTGCCAGATCGGGTTCTTTGCCGTTCTTCAGGGCCTTGACCGCGGCATGCAGCATGTCCGAGTAGAGCTGGAAGCCGATCTCGGTCATGTCGCCGGACTGGTTTTCGCCCAGCACTTCGCCTGCGCCACGAATTTCCAGATCATGCATCGCGAGATAAAAGCCGCTGCCCAGCTCTTCCATTTGCTGGATCGCTTCCAGTCGACGCTCGGCCTGCTTGGTCAGTGATTGCACATCATGTACCAGCAGATAAGCATAGGCCTGATGATGCGATCGACCGACGCGACCGCGTAGCTGATGCAGCTGCGCAAGGCCAAAGCGGTCAGCGCGGTGCATGATAATGGTATTGGCGGTCGGCACATCGATGCCGGTTTCGATGATCGTCGTGCACAACAGGATATTGAAGCGCTGCGCAACAAAATCGCGCATGACTTTTTCAAGTTCGCGCTCATGCATCTGGCCATGTGCAACAGCAATGCGTGCCTCCGGCAGCAGCTCTTCGAGTTTGGCCTTGCGGTTTTCTATCGTCTCGACCTCATTGTGCAGGAAGTACACTTGCCCACCGCGCTTGAGCTCGCGCAGACAGGCTTCGCGAATAATGGAATCAGATTCACCGCGCACAAATGTCTTGATGGCCAGCCGTTTTTGCGGCGCGGTCGCAATGACTGAAAAATCGCGCAGACCTTCCAGCGCCATGCCCAAGGTGCGCGGAATCGGCGTCGCTGTGAGCGTTAGTACATCGACCTCGGCGCGCAGGGCTTTCAGTGCTTCTTTCTGGCGCACGCCGAAACGATGCTCCTCATCGATGATCACCAGCCCGAGGCGCTGGAATTTGACATCAGAGGACAGCAGCTTGTGGGTGCCAATCACGATATCGATGGTGCCCTCGGCCAGTCCCTTCAGCGCCTGCGTGACTTCCTTGCCGGTGCGGAAGCGCGATAGCTCGGCGATGCGCACTGGCCAGTCCGCGAAGCGATCAGCAAAGGTCAGCGCGTGTTGCTCTGCCAGCAGCGTAGTAGGTGCCAGGATCGCTACTTGTTTGCCGCCCATGACCGCAACAAAGGTGGCTCGCAATGCAACCTCGGTTTTGCCAAAACCAACGTCGCCGCAGATCAGTCGGTCCATGGGTTTACCCGAGGTCATGTCTTGGATGACCGCGTGGATTGCCGCGGATTGATCGGGAGTCTCATCGAATCCGAAGGACTCGGCAAACGCGTCATAGTCGTGCGCAGAGTACTGGAACGCATGACCCTGCCGGCTGGCGCGGCGTGCGTACAGGTTCAGCAGCTCGGCCGCCGTATCGCGTATCTGCTCGGCGGCCTTGCGCTTGGCCTTGTCCCACTGACCTGACCCGAGCGCATGCAACGGCGCATCTTCGGGCGCGGCGCCAGAGTAGCGCGAGATCACATGCAGCTGCGAGACCGGCACATACAGCTTGGTTTCTTTTGCGTATTCGAGATGAAGAAATTCTGTTTCGCCTTCACCCAGATCCATGCTGATCAGCCCGTGGTAACGACCGATCCCGTGATTGATATGCACCACGGGGTCGCCGATTTTCAGCTCAGACAGATCGCGAACCATCGCATCGACCTGAGTGACAGCTTCCTGTTTGCGACGACCCGCACGGCGGCCACTGCCGGCGTACAGCTCGGTTTCAGTGATGAACGCGATACCGCCGAGCTCAGTCGACAGAATGCAGCCAGCATGCAGCGGGGCGACGCACAGCATCAACTTGTCAGTGTGACGGTTGAAATCGTCAAGGTTCTCGCAGACGGACAACGGGAGATCGTATTCGCTGAAATAGTCGCGCAAGGTTTCCCGGCGTCCGCTGGTCTCGGCGCAAATCATGACCCGCGCCGCAGTCTGCAACGCGAACGAACGCAGGTTGCTTAGCGGATCATCCAGACGTCGGTTGACAGCGATATCCGGCAGCGGTGACGAGAGCGCAGAAGCGGATGCATCTTCTTGCAACACCCAGCGACCATGCGGCTTGATCAGCGTGAAGAAATCTTCATCTGTCAGGAAGATCTGCTCTGGCGCAAGCAGTGGCCGCTCGCGGTCAGCTTTCAGGAAGTTGTAGCGTGAGCGTGTGTCATTCCAGAAGCGCTTGATCGAGGCATCGATATCGCCAATCAGAGCGAAGCCACAACTGTCTGGCAGATATTCGAAGAGTGTCACCGTGTGTTCGAAGAACAGTGGCAGGTAGTACTCGATACCGGCCGAGGCAATGCCATTACCGATGTCGCGATACACATGAGATCGGCTGGGGTCGCCTTCGATCGCCTCGCGCCAGCGGCTGCGGAAGGCGCTGCGAGCATTCTCATCCATCGGAAATTCGCGGCCCGGCAGCATCCTGACTTCCTTGACGGGATACAGCGAGCGCTGCGTATCGACATCAAAGGTCCGTATGCTTTCGATGCTGTCGCCAAACAAGTCGAGGCGGTAAGGCAGCGCCGAGCCCATCGGGAACAGATCGATCAGCCCACCACGCACCGAGTACTCACCCGGCGACATGACTTGTCCGACATGGTGATAGCCGGCCAGCGTCAGTTGTGACTTCAGCTTGTTCTCATCCAGACGTTCGCCCTGCTTGAAGAAGAAGGTGTAAGCGGCGAGAAATGATGGCGGTCCCATGCGCACCAGCGCCGTGGTGGCAGGAACGATCAGCACATCGCATTCGCCACTCTGGATTTCATGCAGCGTCGCGAGTCGTTCCGACACCAGATCTTGATGCGGCGAGAATTGATCGTAGGGTAGCGTTTCCCAATCGGGCAGCAGATGACAACGCAGGCTGTCAGTGCCTGTCTTGCCAAGCCAGCTGATTTCGGTCAGCAAGCGTTGCGCATTGGGCGCATCGGCGACGACGATGGCAAGCATTCGTCCACTGGCCTTCAGTTCGTGTGCGGCTTGCGCAAGCACAAACGCCTCCCCTGCGCCGTGCAGCGCAGGAAGCACGAATCGGTGGCCGGGTTTGGGCAGGGGTGTGGCTGGACTTAAGGGCATGATCTGCAAAGACGCTACTGTCTTCGCGAAGGGCTTGCCCTCACGGGTGCGCAAGCTGATAGACCAGATTCAAGCGGTATCAGGCGGGTGCTGGCGAGGGCCGGAATTGACAGTAAAAAACCAAGATGAGATTATAAATCAGTCATCGCATGGTGCTGGTCCTGGTCCGGTAGATTCGGCCCATGACCGCAAACAATCAACGCCAGCCCGCCGGGCCGCCCTCAGAACGCGTCCATCCGGGATTACCGGATCTCCACTCACTACCGACCTGCCCATGAGCCTGCCGCGTTTCATCGCTCTGATACCCGCCGCCGGCATTGGTTCGCGCATGGGTAGCTCTCTGCCCAAGCAGTATGCGCCGCTGGCCGGCAAGCCCATGATTCAGCATGTGATGCAGACGTTCGCCGATTCGCCGGTCATTGATGCCGTTTATCTGGTGGTGAGCGCTGAAGATGACTACATTGACACGCTGCCACCGATGCCTCGCACTCAGATCTTGCGCTGTGGTGGAGCGACCCGGCAGGCATCGGTGACCAATGGTCTGCTTGCCATGGCGCCGGATGTTGATCCCGACGACTGGATACTGGTGCATGACGCGGCACGTCCCGGTCTCAGTCATGAACTGATCGAAAAACTGATCGCCTCGGTACAGGACGATCCCGTAGGCGGGTTGCTGGCACTGCCGGTTGTGGATACCCTCAAGCGCAGCGATGCCCATGCCCATGCTGATCACACCGTGCCGCGAGAGCACTTGTGGGCGGCACAGACGCCGCAGATGTTCCGGCATGCTCGACTCCTATCGGCTTTGCAGTCTAGTGAGGCGATTACCGACGAGGCCAGTGCATTCGAGCGCCTCGGTCTGAAACCCCGGCTCGTGGAGGGCAGTCCCCGCAATTTCAAGGTGACGCTGCCGGAGGATATGCTGCTGGCTGAACTCTATTTGAAAGGAAGCGCATGAAGACGCCGCCGCCGTTCCGCGTCGGGCAGGGTTACGACAGCCATGCGCTCGTGCCCGGCCGCCCGCTGATTATTGGCGGTGTGACCATTCCGCACCGAGCGGGTCTGATGGGACATTCGGATGCGGATGTGCTGCTGCATGCGATCACGGACGCGCTATTCGGCGCCGCCGGATTGGGCGACATTGGTCGCCATTTCCCGGATACCGATGCGAGCTACGCGGGTGCCGACTCCCGCGTGTTGCTGCGAGCGACCCGGCAGAAGCTGCACGAGGCAGGTTTTGAAATTGGCAATATCGATGCGACGGTGATCGCTCAGCAACCCAAACTCGCGCCGCACTTGCCGACGATGGTGATGCACATCGCCGAAGACCTCGGGATTCTCGCTTCTCAGGTCAATGTCAAGGCCAAGACCAATGAACGGTTGGGCTGGGAAGGACGGGAGGAGGGCATCGCGGCTCACGCAACCTCCCTGATTTTCCGGCCTTGAAGCCTGTCCCATGGGGCCGCTGCCGGCGTTGGCAGTACCTGTGCCGAACGTCTGTACTGTCTGCGGTACTGCCGCTTTGCCACCGACCCCATGGGACAGGCTCTTTATCATTCCGTTGATAATAGTTCTCATTAAGCTCTTTCCCCGGATCGATTGATTTTCTTAATCGATAGCATTGAGAACGCCAATTTGAGATTTTCCGGACCCACCCTCACAATCCATCCCCGAAAACCTATACTAATGAGTCGGTTTTCAGTCGTAGTCGTTCCCGCAGGCATCCACGACCGGCTGCGACGGCACGTTTACCTTTGTGAATTCATAAGGAGATACAGATGTCCAAGTTGAAAGGCTCCAAAACCGAGGCCAATCTGAAAGACGCCTTTGCAGGCGAATCCCAGGCCAACCGCCGCTACCTGTACTTCGCGAACAAGGCTGACATCGAAGGCCAGAACGACGTTGCAGCCCTGTTCCGCTCGACCGCTGAAGGCGAAACCGGCCACGCTCACGGCCACCTCGAGTACCTCGAGCAGTGCGGTGATCCAGCGACCGGCATGCCGATCGGCTCCTCGCGCCAGAATCTGATGGCTGCTGTTGCCGGAGAAACCCACGAGTACACCGACATGTACCCGGGTATGGCCAAGACGGCTCGCGAAGAAGGCTTCGACGAGATCGCTGACTGGTTCGAGACGCTGGCCAAGGCTGAGCGTTCGCACGCGAACCGCTACCAGAAAGCGCTGGACGCACTGGTTGACTAAGCACTCGCTGCTGCTCTATCGCCGGATTCGGATCCGGCGGTAGAGGACGGCCGCTGCCTCTTCCGGCATTGCAAATCTCTCTGCGCACAAGCGGAGAGGGTTGCGGCAGGCGACCTGACCTTCCCCCATTGGTTTGCGCCTGCCACAACCGCACTAATCCGACATCAAAAAATCACGCACACGAGGGAAACCATCATGGCACGTGAAGGTAATCTGGAAGCACCGACCCGGCATCCGCTGGACTGGCTGTCCGAAGATTTCTACAACGAAGAATCTCTAAACGCTGAGCTGGAGCGGGTATACGACATCTGCCATGGCTGCCGTCGCTGCGTGTCGTTGTGCCAGTCATTCCCGACACTGTTCGATCTGGTGGATGAATCGGACACGATGGAAGTCGATGGCGTCGACAAGAAGGACTACATGAAGGTCGTCGACCAGTGCTATCTGTGCGACCTGTGCTACATGACCAAGTGCCCGTACACGCCGCCACATGAGTGGAACCTGGATTTCCCTCATCTGATGCTGCGTGCGAAAGCAGTGAAGTTCAAAAAAGGCGAGGTGCTCGCGCGCGACAAATTCCTCTCCGACACCGATGGTCTGGGCAAATTCGCCGGTATTCCCATCGTGACGCAAACCGTGAATGCGGTGAACAGGTCGAGTGTTGCGCGCGGCCTGCTGGAGAATGCACTGGGTGTGGACAAGAACGCCTGGCTGCCAGAATTTGCCTCCACCAAATTCCGCTCAGGAGCAAAAAAATCCGCGAACCATCCCGTGCAGGATGGAAAGCACACCCCCGGCAAGGTGGCGATTTATTCGACCTGCTATGTCAACTATAACGAGCCCGGTATCGGTCACGATTTGCTTGCAATACTCGATCACAATGAGATTCCCTATGTGATGGTCGAGAAGGAAGCCTGCTGTGGCATGCCCAAGCTCGAGCAAGGCGACTTGCAAGGGGTGGCAGAGAAAAAAGCCATCAACATTCCGCATCTGGCCAAGCTGGCCAGGGAAGGTTACGCGATTCTGACACCGGTTCCGTCATGCACGCTGATGTACAAGCAGGAATTGCCACTGATGTTCCCCGATTGTGCTGATACGCAGCAGGTTAAAGGGGCGATGTGGGATCCATTTGAATACTTCGTTGCGCGCAACCGGGATGGCTTGCTGAAGACGGATTTCAAGCAGTCGCTGGGGCACGTGTCGTATCACATTCCTTGTCATTCCCGAGTACAGAATGTCGGACGCAAGACGGCCGACATGCTGCAGCTGGTCCCGGACACCAAGCTTAATGTTGTCGAGCGTTGCTCTGGTCACGCGGGTACCTACGGCGTGAAGAAGGAATATCACGCGGCAGCGATGAAAATCGGTAAGCCGGTATTCAAGGCGATGGCCAACGAAGAGCCCAATTACATTTCCTCGGACTGCCAGCTGGCAGGCCACCATATAGCGCAGGGCATGGATGAAAATGGCTTGAAAAAAACCGAGATGGCCCATCCGTTGACCCTGCTGCGCAAAGCGTATGCCATCTGATCTCAGTTATTGAAACAAGGAGTTTGTCATGATCATTTCCCGCGAGAGCCTGATGACCCTCGAGACTTACGCGAAGCAACGTCCCGAGTTTCGCAAACAGGTCATGCAGCACAAGAAAAATCGCACCGTTCACTTGGGTAACCATGTGACGCTGCTTTTTGAAGACGATATGACGCTGCGCTATCAAGTGCAGGAGATGCTGCGCATCGAGAAAATCTTCGAAGAAGAGGGCATTCAGTCAGAACTGGACGCCTATAACCCGCTGTGCCCGGATGGTAGTAACTTCAAGGCCACGATGCTGATTGAATATGGCAACGTCGCGGAGCGCAAAGTGGCGCTGGCCAAAATGATCGGCATCGAAGACCGCCTTTTCGTTCAAGTGGAAGGTCAGGCACGCGTCTATGCGATCGCCGACGAAGATCTCGATCGCGAGAACGAAGAAAAAACCTCGGCAGTGCATTTTGTGCGTTTCGAGCTGACCGCGGACATGAAAGCCGCGCTCAAAGGTGGCGCACAGATGATGATTGGCTGCGACCATCCAAACTATCTCGTGCATCTGGAAGAGCTGCCGCAAGAAACCCTGGCCGCCTTGCTCAAAGATCTGAGCTGATCGCTGCTGCTTGTACTCAGGCGGTTGCAAGCCATATACGAACCGCGAGGCCACCGCCCTCGCGGTTTTTTATTTCAAGACGCCCGCGATGACGCTGCACCACACGATCGACAATGGTTAGCCTTGGCCCCGGACCATTGGCCTGACTGCGTGCGGTATCCAGGCGCGTGAACGGGCGCAGTACCTGGTCGATCTGGTGCTCCGGCAGACCGGGGCCGCGGTCTGCAATCTCGAACATCACCTGTCCGCCATCATGGTGCGCAGTGATCTCCATGTCGGTCAGCTTGCGGTGGGCCGTCTTTCCGTACCGGCGTGCATTTTCTATCAGGTTGGTGACGACGCGTTGCAACTCAGTAGGATTGCATCGTACCTTGAGCCCGTCAGCGACATGCATCGTGATCTGCAGATCGTCATGGCGTGATGACTCTGCAGCGATTTTTTTCAACGTCTCGCTCAGATCAAGCTCAGTGAAGCTCGCCAACTCAGCAGGTCTCGCATAGTCGAGGAATTGCGCGATGATGGCTTCCATCTGCGACAGGTCAGCCTGCATGCCTCGCCTTGCCTCGTCGGACAAACCGGCCATTTCGACTTCAAGCATCATTCGCGCGATCGGGGTTCGCAGGTCGTGAGAGATGCCTGCCAGGATGACTGCGCGGTCAGATTCGACTTGCTTCAGGTCCTGCACCATCTGATTGAAGCTCTGATTCGCCTCGCGTATCTCGGCAGGTCCTCTATCTGGGAGTGGTGCCGGCGTGATGCCGCGAGCGACAGCACGAGCAGCGGATGATAGCCTCGACAACGGCTGGTTGATCAGGCGGCTGATGAAGGCCGCGCCAATCAGTGATAGCAACAGCGTCATCGTGGCCCAACCTATCCATTGCACGCCAGATGCCCGCTCGACGCGCTCGCGATCCAGCATGAGCCAGTAATCATCGTCATCGATCCGGAAGCTGACCCAGAAGCCACGAATATCATTCACGTAACCGGCAAAGTGTGTGTCCTCGCCTAGTCGAGCGCGAACCGAATCTTCGATCACGCGGATCAGATCGGTATCGGGCATGGGTTCGGTATCGTCGTCGTCTTCGCGGGGATAGACGCGTATACCTTGCGTCGTCGCGAGCTCAAACAGCAGCTCGCGCCGCAAGGCAGGCGCCGAGTGCAGCAGGGCGGCGCGGGTGATGGTGACGATCGACACCACCTGCGCGGCGATCTGCTCGCCCCGGGGTGTGCGTTCGACGATGCGGAAGCTGGCGACCCACGCGGCCATGCTTGCCGCAATCAGAAAAGCCAGCAGGACGAAGGTACGCCAGAACAGGCCGTTTTTCATGCCCGATGGCGACCGGCTGTGCATGTCACTGGCGCTGGCCATCAGGAATAAAGACGTAACCAAGTCCCCACACCGTTTGAATGTAGCGCGGCGTGGAGGGGTCGGGCTCGATCAGTTTGCGTAACCGTGAAATCTGTACATCCAGGCTGCGATCAAAGACTTCATATTCGCGTCCCCGCGCCAGTTCCATCAGCTTTTCGCGCGACAGCGGCTGGCGGGCGTGGCGAGCCAGCACCTTGAGCACCGAGAACTCACCGCTGGTCAGGGACACCGGTGCACCGGCTTTGGTCAGCGCGCGTTTTCCTAGGTCGAATTCGAACGCGCCGAAATGATAAATCTCATCATGATCAGAGGGGGCACCAGGAGCCTCCGTCGCTACCATACGGCGCAGCACCGCGCCAATGCGCGCGAGTAATTCGCGCGGATTGAAGGGTTTGGGGAGATAATCGTCCGCGCCCAGTTCCAGTCCGGCGATGCGGTCGGCATCTTCACCTTTGGCAGTGAGCATGATGATCGGTGTGTTGTCATCTCCGCTGCGCAGCCTGCGGCAGATCGACATACCATCTTCGCCGGGCAGCATCAGGTCCAGCACCAGCAAGTCAAAACGCTCCCGTATCCATATTCGGTTCATCTCCAGCGCACTTGACGCAACTGAGACCGCGAAGCCGTTCTCGCTCAGAAATCGCTTGAGCAGATCGCGCAGCCGCGCATCATCGTCAACGACGAGGATCTTTGCCTGGGCGCCCCGGGTGCGGCGCGAAGGAACCGGGCGGGGAGCATTTGTCGAGTTCATGACCGTATGGTAACGTCGATCCTGTCATTCACAGCAGGCGGCAGAGCAATGATTACAAAGCTTTACAAAGTCTGCCATGCCTCGTCCCGGCCCATGGTCAACCTATTTCCGATGAAGAATCGCCTCGTTCTTTCGTGCCTAGTGGTTTTGTTTGGCGGGCCGGGATTATCCGTGGCCGCACCGCCCTCGCAGGGCAATGAGCAGAAACCCGGGCCGGAGCGCGCGCGCGATCAGCCAGCCGGGGAGCGTCGATCTGAGGAAGCCCGTCAGCGCGATGAAGATCGTCGTCCACCGCGCCTGTCCCCCGAGGAGCGCCGCGCGCTGCGGCAGCAGATTCATGAAGCAGGACACGATCTCTACCGGCCTAAACGCTAAGGGCAGAGCTAATGGTGAGCCTGACCCAAACAGTTTTTCTGGTGTTATAATTTTGGTCTACGCGGCCGTAGCTCAGCTGGATAGAGTACTTGGCTACGAACCAAGGGGTCGTGGGTTCAATTCCTGCCGGCCGCGCCATCATTTCAGCATCAAAAGTGCTTTAAAATCAATGGGTTAGTGTCAAAAGCACTAACCCATTTTTCTTTGCTGCCAGTCCGCCTCAGGGGACTTTTTGGGGACTCGTCCAGCACGTGCCTCCAAAACTAAGCTTTGCAAGCTGACATTCCGCGGGCTCATTTTCATCGGTGAGTGCACCTTGATGGTATCTCGGTAGGCCAATGGTGGTGTGGGAATCTCTGCCATTGCATTCACCGGCTCGCAAGGCAATGTACTTCGCATGCGGGCTGTATACCGCCCTTATCTCACGCGGCACTCTTCCAGTAGGTCTACGCTGTCTACGCTCCAGCCATCGGCCGCATAACACAGGTTGATAGGGGTCAGATTGTCGTTGCAGCGATGATGTTGCGAAATCGAGCAACGGTTCTTCAGCGACCTGTCGAGGTATAAGTAGCGGGCGTCATGATGAACGAAGGACGGTCACTTCATATTTCGATACAAAAAATTCTTTCAAGAAAAATTTTTGATCTTAATCATGAATGCATTTCGATACTCGCAAAGTTTTTAATTGAATGGCAATAAAGAACTGACAAATTGCGAGTGCAAATACATTCTGAATGATTTAGTATGAGCCCTCATTTTCAGCAGTGAGTTCTCCATGGCCAGATTATCTGTAGAAGATCAGTTCAAAAAATTGCAAAAACAAAAAATTGTTATTGCGCAATTAGAGCAAGTCATTCTCGACAAAGAAACGAGAAAAAATCTCCACCGTATCGTCGCAGTAATTGATAAGGCAGTGGCGGCTGCGCATACGATTGCGACATCCTCCGTGCCAGTAAAAAAACGCGGACGTCCTGCTGGCACGAAGTCAAAGCGCTCGAGCAAGCTGGCAGGAATAAAAATCGCACCAAAGTATCGAAACCCCGACGACAGAAAGCAAACCTGGACCGGTCGTGGTCGGATGCCGTTGTGGGCTGCAGAGTTGGCAGAGATTGGGAAATTGGAAGCGGCGCTGATCAAAAAACGCTGATCGCTGTGCTTACTAAAAGGACTGCTCGAGATCACTCGCGCAGTCTTTTTTGTTTTTGAAAAAATTCAATCTTGCAGTAATACGCTGAGATCCTTACTCAGCGACTGGAATAAGTGTGCGACATCCTCTAGGCAGGTAAGTCTTGGATTGAATCGCGCGGTAAAGTGATTTCAAATAGTGCTCCTCGGGGAAGGTTGGGGTGATGAGTAATGGTCCCCTGGTGCCTTTCGGCGATATGCCGGCAAATCCACAAACCTATGCCCATACCATCAGGTTTTTCGGAATTCATCAGCTCGAACAGACGTGGGAGGTGATCATCTTTCACTCCCGGGCCATTGTCTGCCACTCCAATGTGCAAACCTTCCGCGCTAGTGCGTGCCGACAGGATGATCGTCTTATCCTCTGCTGTGTTATCGTGAAGCGCCTGGATACTGTTGATGGCGAGATTGAGTAATGCATGTTGCAGCTCGCTTTGTCGCCCCCGGAATCGTAATTTGTCCTCAGACTTGATGCGCAGTTCAATTCCTGAGCGCGTGGCCTCTTGCGAGATCAGGTCGCGCACGGTGTCGAGGACCTGGCGGACGATGACGATCTGATCAGGCGCGCTCTTGTCAATGAACATGCTGCGCAGTGTGCCGAGAACCTCGTTCAGTCGCCGGGCGCTGTCAAGACACTGATCAAGTAGATGATCCCGGTTGAGCGGTGCTTGTTGCGAGGACGACTCGCGCTTGAGCGCGACCAGATTGATATGCAGAGAGGTGAGCGGCTGAGACAGTTCATGCGCAAGTGTTGCAGAGAGTGCGCCAGTAGCAGCGGTTTTGTTGGCAGCCATCAGTTGAAGTATCAGCGTATTTTTTTCTGCTACCAGTTTGCGAATCTCGGCGCTCTCCAACTCGGCATGCGCTTTTTCATATGAGATTTTTTCAGCCCAGTACTTGCTGATACCGGCATAAGACAACATGTTTAAAAAGCAGTTAAGCAGAGTGAAAACGATCAGAATCGCTGGGATCTGATCAAAGGTGAATACGTGTGTCGCGTTGCTCGCCGCAGAGCAGACCCTGATGATGGCACAGGCGAGCTCGCCGGCTGTGATCCACCAAAGTAGTCCGATCTGATAGGTGGGTTCAGTAAGGCGCAGCCGGTGTATTTCACGTAACTGCCAGCTCAGAGTCAGTGCAACGGCACCGGCGGCAAGGATCACGCGATTATCGAAGCCCAGGTTCACGCGAACCCAATCGAACACTATCGCGAAGATCACGATCACGCTCACGATGAAACTGTAGGGGGGTGCTTTGCCGTTGGCATTCAGGTGACTGAAGAACGCCGCTTGGAGCAAGGCGGCGGCAAAGAGCAGGGTGTTGGCCAAGGTGGTCAGCCCGAATTGCGCGACATCCAGTTGCGTCATTTTCGGGACCAGCCATGCGAACAGACCCAGCGATGACGCAAACATGGCCAGCGATAGCGCCCACAGCGGATGAGCCCTGCCTTCTATGCGGCTGCCGAGGTAGGGCAGGGACGCGAGCAGCAGACCAAACGAGACAGCGGCCAGCATCAGAAAATACTGAGAGAGGAGAGTTTGCATTGCAGCCGTTGTTATTAGTCAGGCAAGCATCGCAGCAAACGTTGGGTAAGCTCGACAGCCTGCGATGTCACTGTACCTGAACGCAATGCCGCACCCGTGGCTAGGCCTGCCGCTGATACTCCAGCAGATGCCTGATATCGACATACTTGAGCGCATTGGCATGGGTGCATTCAAGGATTACCTGCGGTGCGACGCCGGCGTCAAAGGCTTCCTTCCAGCGCAGCGCGCACAGGCACCAGCGGTCGCCGGGGTTCAGACCGGGGAAGCGGAACTCGGGGCGGGGAGTGGACAAGTCATTCCCGCGTTGTTTTGAGAAAATGAGGAATTCTTCCGTCATCTCAGCGCACACGACATGCGAGCCACGGTCCGTGTCATCCGTGTTGCAGCAGCCGTCGCGGAAATAGCCCGTCATCGGGTCGGTTGAGCACAGTTTGAGCGGAGTACCAAGAACATTGATTGCCATTAAGGGAACCCTGTGAACGCCAGCATGCAAAGAGCTTGCCGTTGCCTGATTGTAGCGACTCTGGCGGTGTCGGTGCTTTTGGGCGGCTGCAGTACTGTCCGCCTCGGCTACGACCAGGCGGAGCCCTTGCTCCGCTGGTGGGTGGATCGCCATCTTGATCTGGACGCATCGCAGGCACGCTGGCTGAAGGACGAGCTGCGGCAGTTTCATCTCTGGCACCGACAGACGCAGCTGCCTGACTATGCGGATCTCGCAGCGGCCATGGCGCGGCAGAGCTTGGACGATATCTCTCCGGACAAGGTGTGCGAGAACATGGATTCAGCGCTCGCTCAGTTCGATCTGCTGCTGCGCCAGTCCGTGCCCCTGCTCGCAGGTCTTGCGCGTCAGCTCGAACCGCAGCAACTGCAGCAACTCCGACGCCGCTTTGCAGAGGAGGATCGCGCATGGCGTGAGAAGTGGCTCGATGCCCCTCGCGATCAGCGGTCGCGTCAGCGCGCGGAGGATTGGACCGAGCGAGCCGAGTCGTACTACGGACGCCTCAAGCGGGATCAGCGCGAATTTATTTTCCAGGCCGTGCAGCGCTCTTCCTGGGATCCACAGCTGAGCTGGGAGCGCCGACAGGCGAGGCAGCAACAGATCGTGGTCACGCTGGAAAAAATCATTCGCCAGCGCCCGAGTCAGTCGCAGGCGGAGGTCGAGATTCAAGGATTGATAGATCGCTCATTGCGGCCAGACGACCCGCGCATGGCTGCCATGCAGCGCGCCTTGCAGCAGGAAGCCTGTGCCAACCTCGCCGCACTGCATCAGTTGAGCAGTGCTGAGCAGCGCCTTCGCGCCCGCGACAGGCTCGTGTCTTACGAGCGGGATTTCAGGCAGCTGGCCGCCAAGCGATGACGCTGCGGCCAGACACTGCCCGTCCTGTCAGGCTTTGTAGCTGAAACCGTGCAGCTTCAAGGGCAGCGAGCGAATACGCTTGCCGGTTGCGCTGAACAAGGCATTCATCGCCGCCGGAATCACGCCGCCAATAGGCGGCTCGCCAACCCCGCCCCAGAAGCCACCGCTGGGGACGATCACACTGATCACCTCAGGGGCATGTGTGATGCGGGCGAGTGGGTAGTCGCCGAAATTGCTCTGCTTGACCGCGCCTTTGTCGATCGTGATGTCTTCGAACATCAGTGCAGAGAGTCCCCAGATCACGCCGCCTTCGATTTGTGCCTTCACCGCATCGGGATGCACGACGTGACCGGAGTCGATCGCGACGGCGACACGCTTGATATCGATCACTGAGCCCTTGACCGATAACTCGACTGCTGCTGCGGTGTAGCTGCCATAAGAATCTACGACGGCGATGCCGCGATGAATACCTTTTTTCGCAGGCTTGTCCCAACCGATGGCTTTTGCCGCAGCGTCCAGCACGGCCAGGTCTTTTTTACCTTGTAGCAAGGGACGGCGGAACGCATACGGATCCTTGCCCGCTGCGTGCGCCAGCTCATCAATGAAGCATTCGCGATAAAAAGGATTATTGGTATGCGCAACCGCTCGCCAGAAACCCGGCGGGACATGGAATTCATTCAACGCGTATTCATTCGTAAAATTCGGCACCGCATACGGATTGTCGCGGAATACGCGGGTATTGATCTGATCGATGCCGTCTTTGACAAACTGCGGAAATACCGTGATGGCGATCGATTGATCCGCCTGCCGCACCTCCCACGCGGTCCAGTTACCGTCACGATCGATTGCACCACGCAGCTTTACCAGTGACACCGGGCGATAGCGTCCCTGACGCATGTCTTCCTCACGAGACCAGAGCAGCTTGACGGGTGTGCCCGGCATGGCCATCGCAATCTTCACCGCCTGCTTGGTGTAATCCTGATGTGGGCCACGGCGCCCGAACGCACCGCCCGCATGCATCTTGTGGATCTGGATTTTTTCGAGTGGCAGGCCGGAGGCCTCGGAGGCAGCGGCAATGGATGATTCTCCATTTTGCGTACCGACCCAGACTTCCAGTCGGTCCGGCGTGTAGAGCGCTGTCGCATTCTGCGGTTCTATCGTGGCGTGGTTTACATAACCGGTGGTGTATTCAGCGTCGAGTAACTTGTGGGCATTGGCGAAAGCCTGTGTCACGTCGCCATCCTTGCGTGCCACGGGCTGGCTGGGTGCAGCAATGTCCTGTTTCAGCTTGTTCATGATCGTCGCACTGGAAATCTCGCCCTTGGCGCCATTTTCCCACTCGACCCTCAGCGCCTTGACGGCTTGATTCGCCTGCCACCAGTTGCTGGCGACGACCGCTACCCATTCTTCGCTGACGACGATCTGCTTCACGCCGGGCATGGACTTCGCCTTGCTGTCATCGATGCGTTTCACAAAACCGCCGAACACTGGGCTTTGCAGTATCGACGCATGCAGCATGCCGGGCAGACGTACGTCAACCGCATAGATTTGCGAGCCATTTACCTTGGCAGGGATATCGAAGCGAGCAGGGGAGGTGCCAGCGATCTTCCAGTCTTTGGGATCCTTCAGCTTGGGGTCTTCAGGTATTGGCATGCTACTGGCCAGCGATGCGAGTTGCCCATAGGTCGCTTGCTTTCCTGACGGGTGCGTCACCACGCTGTTGTGAGCCTTGCATTCGGATGCCGGCACACTCCATTGCTTGGCTGCCGCTGCGATCAGCATTTCACGAGCGGCGGCGCCGCCTTTGCGCACGTATTCATGCGAGTCGCGGATGCCGCGGCTGCCACCGGTCGACATGTCTTTCCAGATTTTCTTGCGGCGCATATGTTCGTTTACATCTGCATATTCCGGGCGTACTTTGCTCCAGTCGCATTCGAGCTCCTCAGCGACCAGCTGCGCAAGTCCGGTGAAGGTTCCTTGACCGAGCTCGGAGCGTGCGATACGAATGATGACGGTGTCATCCGGTTGAATCACGACCCAGTGCGTGACTTCGGGCGCATTGCCCGCAGCAGCCATTGTGGAATTGCTTTGTATGCCCAAGGCGAAGGCGCCGGTGAGTGCGGCGGATTGCTTCAAGAAGGTACGGCGTGATGGCTGTTGGGCTGAGGTGCTCATGCACTTCTCCTCGCGGTGTGTTGGATTTGGCAGATTTTAACCGCAAGGGGGATGTGGCTGAGGTTGCTAGGCAAAACGCCCCGCTAGGGGGCGCGTCATTCCGAACTGAGGGGGGCAGGAATAATCAGAACTCGTACTCGAGCTGCATACGGAAGGTATTACCCCGCACTCCCCGCCCATCGATCGAATTACTGCCCATAAGGTAGGCGGCGTTGTACTTTACCGCCTGGTGGTTAGACAGCCCTAGCTTGCCGAATACGGCGGGGCCGAGACGATGGCCTTGATTGCGGGTGGGTGACCAGTCATCCCACCGACCGAGATCGCCGAAGCCTTGAAAGCCGAATTCAAACTCCTTACGGTAGCGGTATTTGCCCTGCAACTGGTAGTAGGCGGTTGCATGAACTGTCTGGATAGCGCTGTAGTTACGCTCGAAGAGAAGGTTTGCATTCCACTGTGTCTTGCCGAGGTCGGTTTGAAACAGTGGGCCCCATTTCAGCTCATAGCCTTCGCTGCGGTCCTGCGGGCGCTCGACTTCGATGAGGAACCCCATTTCCAGCGGATATTTTCCGGTCTCAGTGAGCTGGAAACGGTTCTCCCATTCGATGGCATCGAATTCCGTCGGGCCGCCGGGGCCGCGTGCGTGCTTTACATAGACCTCGGTGAACCAATGTTCATTGACGCCATAGCCCAGTCCGATGGAGGCAGCGGCAGCGTCATTGTTGCGGCCCTTGGTGTTACGCGAGCCAAATTTGAAATCGATCTCGCGCTCGCCCGGTTTGACCGTTGCTGGGTAGACGTATTCATTCGGGCCCGCGAAAACCGACGCGCACAGTCCCCCCAGCGCCAGTACGCTGGCGACTCGTAGTTTTTGTTTCATGATGCTTTTAGGTAGGGTTGAGAACTTGTTGACTGTGCTGACGCTTGACCAGTGCAGCGGCGAACAGGATCGCTCCCAGCGTACCGGCATAGAACAGCATCTGCATGCCGCTCGGATTGGATTCGTAACCGACCAGCACGTGCAGGACAGAGCCAAGCAGCGAGGTTGTCGAGAGCAGTGAGGAGGTGTCCCACAGCGGCGAAGCCAACGCAGGCAGCATGTCGGCCTGGATCAGGAAGCGAGCCATTTGACCGGCCAGGCCGGCAGCCAGCAGCACCAGCAGCGCACCTGTCACCGAGAAAAACCAGCGTAGCGGGATCTTCATCAATCCGAGATACATGATGGTGCCGAGCGCCGCGCCGCCGGCCAGACCCAGCGCGCCGCCGGCGATGATGTCGGTAATGCTGCTGCTGCCACCGGTCGCCATGCCATGCAGGAAAAGTACGCTTTCGGCACCTTCGCGCAGTACGGTCAACGCAACGAGAATTGCGATGGCGGAGAGCTCACGACTGCCTTCTTTGACGGCCGTGCCCAGCTGCCTCGCGTCGCGGGCCAGTTCTGCGCCATGGGAAGCCATCCAGATATGGTGCCAAGCCAGCATCAGAACGGCGACGCCCAGGACAGCGGCATTGAAAAGCTCTTGGCCACTACCATCCGCCATGTCGGCAATCGTTTCCGTCAGGCCGGCAATGAAACCCGAGCCGATGATGCCGGCGATAACGCCTAGCGCCAGCCATAATGCGCGCCGAGGCACGCCGCGCGTCGCGGCAGCGATGATGCCGATCACCAGCGCTGCTTCGAGTGTTTCACGGAAAATGATGATAGCCGGACCGAACATGATGATTTACTCCGCGATGACGACGCCGCGAGCGGTGGCCTGATTGAATTCACCGAAGAAAGGGTACTTGCCCGGCTTCAGCGGCCCGATGTAGATGGTCGCCTTGGATTTCGGTGCGATGATTTTTTCGCGATTAAGCTCATGACTCTCGAATTCCTCTGGCGTGGCATCCTGGTTGTCAACGATCAGCTTGACCTTCTTGCCCGCAGGTACGCGCAGCTCAGAGGGTGTGAAACGGTGCTCTTTGATCGTCAGAACAAATTCGTTGTCGGCGGCAAACACACACAGTGGTGCAAAAGCGGCAGCGGCG
>JACCDG010170805.1_pt1 | contig 22100 bp, 31 predicted proteins | sample 7442471 | NCBI WGS metagenome assembly JACCDG01 (sample SAMN15323444, study PRJNA562643) | freshwater metagenome | isolation source: river surface water | place: USA:Blue River Watershed | collected 2017-08-17 | reverse complement strand
CACTTATTATTATGACGGACGTGAATATTTTTTTAAGGGTTATACAAAAAGAAGGGTATCCCAACCCTAACTTACACTCTATTGCCAGGATGGTTGACTATAATTTAGAAAATTTCTTAGTTGATTTGAAAGAAGAAATAGGTGAAGAAGGTGTTAAAGATTTTTGTGATAAGGCAATTGAAAAAATATCTGGAGAAGACGGAATAAGAATTGAATTGGAACCTTATGATGAATTTATATATGTTCACGTTTACCCAATATTTTATGACGAAGATGAAAGCGAGAATGATGTAGTATCGAATTATGAGTGGGGTAAATCAAGACTTTTAACCACGGACGATGATGGTAACGAATCTTATTCAACTATCGAAAAATTAATAGAAGATACAGATATGGGTGGATGGTCTGAACTTGACGAATTACTAGACCACATCAAAATGAAAGCCTACAACCACATTAACCAACTCTGCGGTTTTGGAGTTTGGTGGGAATAAAAAATGGGAGACCGAAGTCTCCCACAGGGGCTGTACGGTTTAAACAGCCGCTCCACCACCAAGTTTATCTAACTTGGAAACCTTTTTTGAAAAGTAAGTTTGCCAGGTATTCAACCTGTTCTTTCTCTTGATAAGCCAAGACATCATCACTCGCACCGTCAACATAATATTTTGTGACGAAGTTCCCTGAAGATTTTTCCATGATTGCCATTTCAAAATCTTTATCAAAGTCCCCATAAAGTCCACGTCCTCCACCAACAATGGAAAGAATTACATTATCGTCAAACAATACTGTCTGACGAGCCCCTTCCATCTGATTAGGATGTGGTTTTGAATAACTGATGATATCTTCTACTGTAATCATTTTGAGTTCAATAATTGTTTTAATTTAATCTCAAGGAGTTCAATGTTGTCCTTGTCTTTTCTGTTTTTGTTTGGTTTGGTCTGAAGACATTCTATAATCTCTCGAATATAATCTGCTTCAGTTTGTTCCTGAGGTTCTACGGTCTTACTCGCAGGTTTAACCTCAGGTTCATCATCTTTAGCGTTCTTCTCACCAAGTTTGTAAGCCCCATAGATTAGAGCTCCGAAGAATGCATATCTTAGTACTTCTCGTGTGTTCATCGTATTACCTCCGCTTCAATTTTAGATTTGTTTACAAGGTGGTCAGTCAAGGTGTACATATCAACCTTAGTTGTGATGATAGAGTTCACCAAGTGTTTGAAAGGAACGTGAACCATGAAATCCACCCCGTTGAAAAATGTGAGGTCGTTTTTGGTTTCAATACAACCTTGAACAAGTTTCAAGAATAACTTGAATTGGCCAGGGTTTACAAAGGTCTCGTCCAAAAGGACTCCGAAGGTCTCGTGCTGAATCTTTACGTGATGGCTTGGTAGGTTCATATCTCTTTAGTTTTAACAAAGATACAATTTTTTTTCAAACTACAAAAATTATTTTACTGAGGAATTGTTAAAGGAGTTACGGGTTGTTTTCCATCAGTCATGACCCTGTAAGTAGTAATCAATCCAAGGTCAGGGAAACTAACTTGTTCAACTTTGATACCCCACTCTTCAACTTGGTCATTAACTTCAGGAGTAACGACCTTTCCCAAATCATATAGGTCATCCCATTTACTTCCTTCAACAACGTCACGAATAATTCCTTGAGTTGTATCAACAAGAACGTCATTTGCATGCATCACTCCAAGAAGAAATTTTTCAACATCATAAATATGATATCTCACAATACTTGATAAGACAACACTCTTTTCATCCACAGAGGTTACAGTCTGAGGAGATAAGTTAACCGTTTGGGTTATCACAGGAGTTGTTAGGATTTGGTCAAAGAATGGGATTTTCCAATTCAACCCAGGATTTACGATTCTAACAAATTTACCAGTCCTCAAGTGAACACCTTGCTCCCATTGGTCTACTATTTTCCAAGGTAAGATATCGTGAATAAAAGTTACAATTAAATCAATTAATTTATCGAACATAGTTTGGGTTTTAGACCACAAAGATACGATAAATTCCTGAAACCACGAAATTTACTTGTATTGGGATAGTCTTGGGTTGTCTACCATGTAGGTGAATTCAGGTAGATTATCTATGATTTCTTTGTAAAATCTTTTACAGTCTTTTACCCTTTCGTTCTCATCATAGTTGTATACTATCTTTCTAAACCATACGTGTTCCCAATCAATATCGTCTTTGGACTTGTCGTGTTCCAAACTATAAAAAAACGGAACCGCTCTTCCAATTTCAGATGTGAAATATTCGGTATCTGATAAGAATACCCTGTCGGTCAATGTCTGTGGAGTTACATTATTATTTCTTAGGGACTGTCCAAACAAACCTTGGTCAGTTACAAGCCAAAACCATTCAGGAACTTCATCTTTCGTATTAACCGCTTTGGCATGTTCCTCAAGATATTCCTTCTGAACGTTTGGTTCATTGATATAAAGAAATGAAGTATTGGGAATCAACATCTTATAGGAATACCCCTCTTTAGGTTTCCAATGTTTAATTTCAGAGTATTGTTCTTCAGTTGGATAATAATATCCCCTTGGAATTTCCCAATAAGGAATGGTTACCTTAGACTCAAACACCCAATCAGGTAACTTGTGTCTAACAATGAAATCCAAATCCAAGAACACAAATGGTCCTTCCTGTTGGCAGATAGCAAAAGATTTACCCGATGTCCAAAACTGACCTGCATCAACATAGTCATAGTTTTCTAAAGTGTGAACATCAATCTCATCCCACAATTTCAATAGATTATTTTTTCTATAATAATCAAACCCCGTAATATCCGTGAATAATTTTGTGGGTCCATTGAGTTTTTTCCAATAACCCACAGATAAAATTGTAAATAACAACTCTTGGTCTGTTGTAGTGTATTGGTCAGACTCACGAGACCTATAGACACTAAAGGCGTGTCCTCTCAATCTTTTCCTCTCAACGTAAGGTTTCGTCCAATTTACGAAAACACCCTTCATCATCATTTATATTGTAAATTTCATTTAGTATTTTAAGCCCTCTATCATCTTTGAGTGCCCAATCAGCATAATTTTTGATAACATCAATTTCTGTGTTGTATTTCTCATTACCAACAACATAATCTCTTTTACCGTTACCATAATGATAGAAATAATTTGACGAATTTTCCAATGTTATCCCCAAATCAACTCCATAACTTGGAAGTGGTCCAACTTGCTCATCATTAATAAGAACTGCAACTTTCTTGTTGAACTTATTAGCAAATTGTGATAACATATATTGCTCAGCAAATAATATATAATTTTCACAATACTCCATCTCTTTGTCTTTATTCAAACTTGTCCATTGATACATATAATCAAGAGCATAGTCACAATAAGTGTTTTTAAAGTCATTGTCTCGAATGTAAAGACAAGACACGTTCAATGAGTAGTTATCCCAATCGAAATCTTTACCAATCATAATACCCTCAAGTATATCCTGAGGTTTAGAGTAATAGTATTTGTCCTGAATTGACTCAAAACAATATGCTCCAACTTGATACTTGAAAAAACCAAGTTGTGAGATGTCCTTGAACATTCTAAAATCCAAATCGAAAATAACTGTTGGACCATTCGTAGCTCTTTGAGCCAATATTTTGGAATACGCCCAAAAGAATTTCGGATTGATTTTATATGATTTGTTTAGAACCGAAGTATTAGTTTGATTGAATAGTGACGGGATATTGAATTGGGATAGATATTTTTTTGTATGGTCATCCGCAAACAAAATCCTATTGAAGTTGGGAAAAAACTTCCTCACAAATAGTAAATTAGACACCAGTGAGAGAAGCTCAGGTTTGGACTGTTTCCAACTTGAATCTTTGTTTCTATCATGTGCAACCCAAAGTGCGTTCATGATGAAAAAATAATAAAATGCGTGAAATAAAAAACCCCAAGTTAATCTTGGGGTTCAATTTTTTAAATGTTTTGTGTTATATCTTCACCCGATGGAGGTGTACCTCCCGAAGCTACTTGGTCTTGTTGACTTACGGTAGATGGGTCAACAACTACAGAACTTGGTTCAGTGACTTCTGAGGGTTCATTTGCGCCACCTGTAGATTGTACCGAACTCGGTTCAACATTAGTTATATCGTTACCTGGTATAAGACCTGATTCCACAGGATTGAGATAGTCACTCTTGTGTTTATCCCAAGCCGCCTTAGTAAAATTACCAAATTTTGAATCCGCACCAAATCTTCCTAATTCACTTCCAAAGTTGTTTGCGACAAGCCAATCTTGGAATTTCTTAACACCTGCGGAATTCCCAAGTTCTGATGGTATAGGTAACAGAGAACTGTATGCTCTTCTACCACCTGTGTTTCCACCCGTGTTTCCACCACCCGAAGCGTCAGGCGGTGTTCCGATAATTTGTTCGAAGATTTGTGTGTTTTCTGTATCAGTTTTTGCCCAGTTGTATATCATCAACTTTTGCATCTGCTTTATTTCATTAATAATTTCCTTTCTCATATTAATTCGTTTTTACTGTCCAAGCTCCGAGAACAAGTCCACGTTGTTTACCTGGTCCACCCTCACTACAACTTCCTTTCGTGGTCCATTTTTTTCCACCTTTTTGATAAAGAATATTATTATCTGCTGGTGCACCATCACCCAAAGGTCGAGCATCTAAATAAAATTGAAGGGTTCCTCCTTGCCATTGAACTTCACCGTATTGATTTGGTGAAGTCCCATAAGCTCTGAAGGTTGACTCAGATTCAACACAGGCAAAGTTGTTTGTTTGTTGTGTAGTTGTCTGATTTTGTGTTGTACTAGCTACTGGTTTTTCTAAGGTTTTACAAAATCCTGACTTTTCATCATTAATAACTTTTTTCAACTCCTCTTTAACACTATCAGTCTCGACACTAGCATTCTCGATATCACCTAAAAGACTACCTTGTGCACCTGTAGTAGTTGAAGCCCAAAACGAATTATTAGTTTCGTCTGCAGAAATAACATAAAATTTCTCGAGTTGTTTTAATGCACATTTTTTTGGGTCTCTTGAACTGGCTTGACCAATTATGTAATCCTCAATAATTGCTTGGATTTTCATTAAATCTGAATTTGTTACATCCCCAAGCATTAATTTCACAATTTCTTTTGCATATTGTTGAATTTCGGTATCCGCTAACCCACTACTTTGTTCAACAATCAAACTTTTTTTTATTAGTTCAATGAGTTGTGTTTCTGTGAGTCTTATTTTTTTCTTAGCCATTTTGATTTTTATTTAATAAATATTCATTCAATGATTATAAATCAACTATTGTGGAGTTTGATTTTGTGCTGCTAATTCTCCTCTCAATCTTTGAACCTCTTGTCTTGCCGCTTGTTGTTTCCCACGAGCAGTCCCGATAGCCACTCTATCACCAGTCTTTTGTGCCGCATCCAATTCCGCCTTAGCTGTATCCAAATTTGCTTTAGCAACCTGAAACTGTTGGTCAAGAGTCAATTCTACCTTTGGTGCCTGAATTTGTGTAGGTACTGCACTTATATTTGTAGGCACGTTAACTTGTGTATTTAGGTCTGCAACTGATTTTGTTGTTGTTGGTAGAGCTACAGGTTTTTCAAGTTGTCTCTTAGGTTGAGCAGCTTGAATTATTTCATTGAATGAGGTTTCATCCAATCCTACGTTCCTATCATAAGATATTCCCAATTCCTTAGCTTTCGCGTCCAAAGCTTTTTGAGTTGCGTTATAAAATTTACCTGTAATGTTTGCCTGTCCCTTACTATTCACAACACCTAATGCTTGTTGAAGTTTTTTAACGTTTTCACCCTGCATCATATATTTTAGTGGGAACTTCTCAGCAACGAATTTAGGTGCAGGTGGAGTTGCGGGTGCCGCGGGAGCTGCACCTGCAGCGGCTTGAGCATTTTGTTGACTTGTTGCTTGAATCTCCATCAATTTTTTATTCATGGAGGCAGTATCACAAAAGAAAATTTTGTTTTCTTGTGTGTTTGGATTTAAACCTGACTTTGTAGCAAAATCTTGTTGCATTTGTACAGTTGTTGGAATACCTACCGCAATCCCCGTACAATCAATTGGAAATCCACCTGTTTTTTGTTGGAAGGGATATTGGAAGGGTTGTTGGATAGGAAGTTGAAAAGTTTGAGATGGCTGAACAGGTCCTAATTTTCCTTGAGAAGCTAATTGTTCAGCATATTGAGCACTAACAGGACCAAATCCCATTGTTGAGGCTTTTTGTTGATTTGGAGTAAGTTGTTCCGATATAACAACTCCTTTTTGATAACTGAAAAGAGATTTCATTCTTGATATTTCTGAAATCAACAATTTTTTGTTCATATAAAATACATTTTCATATAAATACCACCGAAAACAAAAAACCCCAACGTAGAAACGTCGGGGTTTGGCGAAAAACTTTGAGAATACAAGTTTTTTTAAGAATCTTTAGAAGGATTATTGTTTCCCTTCATTTCCACTTCCTTTTGAGAAGTAATCCTCAGTCACGGTCAATTAGATTAACCAATCCTTAAGTTGTGTACAACTCTCTCGATACTTATCACTCTTCGATGGTGCCCCACCAATTAATCCTTGCGAGATTAGAGAACTTTCTCGAAACTCATGTCGGGCTTGGGACCCTTCACGGCCGTGAACATCTCACGACTATGTAGTGACCTGTCGTCCACAACTGACGAGCACTTTTCCTTGATTTTAATTATTAGTTGTTAAACCAGAATTAACAATAAAGGTTTTGGTTTACGGATGTGGAAGGTAGCGGCTCGTCACCAGCCATGCCATCTTTTGAACAACACGATACTATACTACCCTCTGAAGTCTCCCGACCTCCATATTTCAAGTCAACTTCATAACACATACCCTTGGTAGGGTTAAGGTTAAGGCCGAATCAGCACCACCTGTTTTCCGACTTACCTTTCGGTTTTAAGCCAACTCTAATATTGAACTACGCAATTATTATGGTGGATGCCATAATTTCTTACATGAGTCCTTCAGGTTATTCTTCTTGGTCTTCCGACCTCAACAAGACGACCCGTATCGCCTCGTCACCCAACCACTTTCACTACAGTGTTACCCTCGCTACTGAAGGTCAGGTGATATCCTGATTGCCTACTCGAGTACCATTTCTGATACCGCAGAACACTCAAACCTGGTGTTCCACTTTATACTACTTTCGTAGTTTATTTAATGACCATAGGCGGCCAATATCTTAAACAAAGAACTATCATTTATGAAGGGAAGAGGAATCTTTACGACCATCCGAAGTTGGAACCTTTACAACCCCTTCCCTTCAATTGTTTTACAAAGATAAGAAGGTTTTGGGAAACCGTCAAATATTTGGAAAACTTTTTTTTGAATTTTCTGACTTTAATTCTAACACCCCCCACTCTTAATGGGACAGGTTCAAAATCAGTATTTCAAAGAACAATCAGATTTACCCGATTGGATTTCAAAGATAATAAGAACTTTTCGGTTCGTCAAATCTTTTGAAAAAAATTTACAGGTTTTTTGTACCCGTTCGTACATCATCACAAACATATTCCTACATCTGTGGTTACATTTTCGTCATTGGGTTAATTACTCCCGACTTATAGTAACTCTACCCTCACCGCTCTGATACCGCGAATCAAGACAGCGTCTTTGGGATTAATAAACAGAGGGGTTCCACCTCCGTCTTCACCTGTTTAGTTGCGAGGGTAGGATTCGAACCTACGACCCCAAGGTTATGAGCCTTGTGAGCTACCGCTGCTCTACCTCACGATGTTGTTGCGTCGCCTCAGAATCGAACTGAGTTAGTCAGGCTTATGAGACCTGTGAAATACCTTACCTCCCGCCCGCAATATTAGAGAGACTATCTCTCCCCTTTGACGCCATCCAAGTCATGCTCTGGTTATTCAAAGATAGTCTACTTTTTACCTTAATTAAAAGAACTCTGTGAAAAAAATGTCCCACAAACATAAAGAAATTTTCTCAAATAACCAAGTTTGTGGGACTTTATAAAAGACTTTTTTAGGAAGTCTCTCGTCTCATTTTCAGAAAAAACTCTCGTTTTTAATAGTGTGATGAGACGTTTTTTGGGGTGTTCGTCCTTACGGACATGAACATATAAATATACCAAAAAATTCAAAAAGTAACCTTAAAAGAAAATATTTTTTTTTAAAATTTTCCCCATTGAGATTTGTGTCTGTTCTCCTCAGCAATTTTAAGTCCTAACCAAATATCTTTAAATATTCTAACCAATTCTCCGAGTGGATTATTACCTAATAGGTATTTCATTCTACTGTCGGATTCTAACATTCTCTTCTCCATTATTTGAGTATTATTTCAGCAAGTTTATGCATGTATTCACCAGATTTTTCAGGTTGAATCTCATTGATTGAAAAATAACCCCAATCGGTATGCTCCTCTCCGTCGAGTGCGTTTACCAAATCAGGTTCAATACACTTTTCAACCTCTAATAAGTATACATACATAAGACCTTTTACTTTCTTACCATCTCTTGTGTGTCTTGGAATAAGACCAATAAATTTCAACTCCATGTCTTGGATATCAACATCAGTTTCTTCCAAGAACTCTCTACGAGCTCCGTCTTGAGTTGTTTCATTTTGTTCGAGTTTACCACCAGGGATAGACCACATACCAGGATATGAGCCAAGGTTGTTTCTTTTACATAGGAGAATCTTATCTCCACATTTCACCATGACTCCGACGTACCTTTGATTTTTCATTGTATTTATTTAATATGATTGTGCAAATTAACAAAAATTATTTTAAAGTAAAAACTCTAATTGATTCTAAATCTCAAAAATTTGGAATGATGAATAGAGTTTTTGATGATTCATTTAATGGTTTATTATTTTTAATGGGTGGAAAGAAACAATGCTTTTGGATGAAGAACTGTTTGATTCCATTGGACATAATAATCATAAAAAATAATGTTATAGTCAATATCCATCACGATTGTCCTCCTTGTTTAGAGGAGCCCTGTCCAAGTTATTGTGGAAATGGTAATATAGTTTTAGAAGTAGAGGGCGGAACTTGTGAATATCTTGGAATAGAAGCTGGTGATACAGTGGAATACGTACTTTAATTCTTCCAAATTGTTTCGTTAACGTCCTCCTTGTTTCCTATGTATCTTGCAAGTACAAAGAAAAAATCACTCAACCTATTTAAATAAATGGTGATTGGATGAAGTTTTTTAAAGTTATCTAACACCTTACACTCCAAAACCTCAATTTCTGTTCGTCTAGCTATTGTTCTACAAATATGTGCCAAACAACTTGCTTTGGTCCCTTTAGGTATAATGAAGTTTTTGAGTGGTGGTAACTGTTTGTTCATCAAGTCCATCGCATCTTCAAGCAACTTGATATCATCCTCGGTAACCTCAGTTAACTCAGTATTATTATCATTGATAATCATAGAACCTGCATTGAAAAGGTTCCATTGAATAATTTCTAAATGAGTGTGAGCATTGTGTGTCTCGCTTCTGAGGAGTCCTACAAAAGAATTAAGTTCATCTAAGGAACCAACCGCTTTAATTTCTTGAATTGTTTTTGGGACTCTTCTTCCTGATAGTAAACTTGTTGTACCATCATCCCCTTTCTTTGTGTATACTTTATTGGACATACACCAATGATAACTTAATTAATCTTCAGATTCAACTTTTGAGGTCTGAATTTTTTCTTTAATCTTATCAACCATTTTTTTTCCGACCTCTTTCATAAATTTGATATAAGGCACATCAGGTCTATCGGGATTATATTTGTAGGGGTCTTCAGATGGTCTTGTTTTTCTCCCAAGGAAATTCAATCCAGATATATTGGTAATACACTTGTGACCACCTGATTGTGATTGAATAAAATCCCACATGTTGATTCCAACCTTGTCTAACATAGATTTCTCCTGTTCTGTAAGTTCAGAGAATGGCTTATCCATTATAGGTTTTAGTTTATCTATTACCTCTTCTCCCCCTTCAATCATTTGAAACTTACCACCGAAAAGAGCATCAAAGTCTTTAAATGTAAATCCAACACTATCAGGTCCAACTGATACCTCACTTAACCATTTCATAGTGGATAAAGGAATTACTCTTTTTTTCAAAGCTGGTTCGTATTCAGATAAAACTTCTTGAGCTATCTCACCGAGATTAACCCCTTTGAGTTCCCTTTCTTTTTTGAATGGATTACAAGACGCTTGTAGTAGTCCCATCGGCCATAATAAAACAAGAAAATCCGCATCAGGGTGAACTCTAAATGGTGTATATCTATCATATGAACCTCCCTTCATTGAACCTGCACCATATTGAAATATAATCCCATCTTGATAAACTCTTTTGGGATAATTTTTCATTTGTTCGTAGTAATCCTCTGACCTTTTTTGTAAAACATCAGTGGTATCGGCGTTTGTGGCTTTCATCCATGATTTAATATTGTTCAAAATTGAAAGCAAAGATGGTTCTGAGTCCATTACCAAATCTTCCATAAACCCTTTCTTGTTTTTGAATGCTAGTATCAATTTGTTAATCACCAATCCAAGTAACATTTTGTTCTTTGATAGGGATTTTTCTTTGTCGAGTCTGAACAAATAGTTCACAACATCTTCAGGATTCAAACCTTGTCTAACGAAATCGGCAGAGTCAACTGTGCTAATCAACAATATATCTGAAGACGGGAATAAATCCCTTGGTGATACAATTTGAGAAATTGTTTCTACATTGGAGCGAGCCTGTCTGAATGATTTTGACGTGTCTTTCTCAGCTCCGACTTGTTTGTCGTGGTGGTCAGTGTGAATTTTGAACATTGGTTTACCATGTGCAAAGTCAACCAAAACTGGCATTGTGTCCCCCTGAGCATCGTTCTTCTTCACCGAAAACTCCTTATCTCCATATTGAATAACATGTGCACCGACCACATCAATACCGTTATCCTCGAGGTATTTTTTCATGGCAATCGCAGTGGTCACACCGTCCAAATCTTGATGAAAATAAATTTCGGCTTTGGGATATCTCTTCCTCAAAGCCGATATATCTCTCAAACCCGTTTCCGTGATAACTCTTTTCATTACTTCAATTCAATCGAAAATATTTCGAATTTCTTTTTAGTTTTAGGTTCATAACCGAACATTCTCTCACCGTCTTTACCCATTTCAAACATGAAACTTCCTTTCGGTAAAGCCGTTTTAACTTTCATTGATTGTTCACGTCCTGTTTCAGTCTTGACCACTAAAACTTTATTACCTTCAGCATCCATTTTGATTTCTGCCTCAGCATTAGAACCTGGTGTTACGATTGTTATTTTCTTATCTTTTTGTTCACTGATTACTCTTTTTACGATTCTTTTCAAATCGGACTCAGTCAATTTTATAATCTTTTTCATTAATACTTAAGTGTTAAGAGGTATTTTGATTTATTGATTAGACCTAACATCTCGTCTCTTAAATTCAAAAGGTCAGTATCGTATCTTGAATCAAGTTGGTCACTCATACCAACTAAAAATTCTGTGATTCCATCCATAAAATTTTGGATGCTGAGAGCAGAAATGTCTTGAAACATCAATGCGAACTCAGGCTCAAACTCAGGTCTTCCATACTTACCCATCATAGTCTCTGTGAACTCATCTATTAGGTCACCTAAACCATCGTAAATTGCACCGTATGTTTTATGTTTAGCATCGCCAAATGTCTGCCAATGTAAAAACTTCCATTGAAGTTGTATTTGTACTAATTTTTTAATTAATTCTTCTTTCATATTTTAATAATTATATTCCAGGTATAGGATTTAATCTCCCCAATAACATACTTTTTAAGAATCCTGCGAAAACATCTTTCTCAGGTTCAGGTGTCGCCACAGATGTCGTTGGTATGGATGGTTGAGGTTTAACTTGTGGAGTTGGAGCTGCAGTCGGAGTTTCGGTTTCTCTACTAAACTTATTAATATCTCCATACTTTTTTTCACCTACCCCTATTTGTCTATCGGCTTTACCATATTGGTCGTCAAAATTTTCAAGTGCTTGTGGAGTCTGATTATATTGTTCAATTTTTTTCATCATTTGTGCTTCACCCATCTGATTAGATAACTCATCAGGACCTACGAAATTTCCTATTCCGATATAATCCAAAAATCCCAACCACCATTTAGATTGTCCCATCAAAATTTTAATTCTTCTACCTTCAGGACTTCTGAACAATCTTGGTATACCACCGAAAAATATCTGACTGAGAGCACCTGGTTTAGATAATGTTGCCGCGTCAAAAATCTTAGTGCTTTTTACAATATCCAAAAGGGTTTCAACATCCCCTAACTTTGCAGTTCCTTTAGCAAAGTCACCTGCAACACTCGCAGCAAAACTTTTACTAGTCAAACTTTTCTTACCCGCATTTTGAAGTATCTTCAAATAATCAGTCATGGTGTTCTTTAAACCATTGAATGGTCCAAGGGGAAGTGCATCCAAAGTTCCAATCACATTATCTCCTGTCTTACCTCCAAACTTTTGAATCATTTTACCAAGGGCGTTTGGTGCTTTTGCAAAATCATCAACTAATTTACCTGCCGCGATGTATTGTTTACTTCCTGGTGTTGCAGTCTTCATGATTTTCAATGCTTTATCTAATGCTTTGGTAGAATTGGTTCCCAATTTCGCTGCACCCATAATAGATTTACCCACAACGTCACCAAATGCTGGTATCGCACTTACCAAACTGAGAATACCAAATAATGTATCTCCTTGTGTAAAATATGATATTGCGTTAATACTGTCTGTGATTGGAGTAGGGTCAACTATACCCAAAAAATCCATGGCTGTGTTGTACCACTTGGCTTCCTTAAGAGACTTTTTCTGAGGATAAAGATAATTCAGAACATCAACAACGACTTTCTTTTCCTCTTCAGTAAGTTTCTCCCACTTTTTTGAAATTGTTTCGTAGGGATTTTCTGTGATTCTGTCTTTTATGAGTTCTAATTGAGATTGTGAAATAATGTACTCCGCCATCAAAGATTTTCTTTATAAATATCCAAACAAATAAAAAAAAGGGTCTTAAGACCCTTTCATTTCTAATTTCAATTGTTTGTTCCTATCAACAAAGTGTTGAACCCTTTCTCGTCCCACTTCACAATAGTTTGGACTTAGTTCAATTCCAACCCATCTTCGATGTAATATCTCCGCGGCTGCAACACTTGTACCTGAACCACAGAATGGGTCCAAAACCAAATCATTTTTATAGGTTAGTATCTTAATCGCCTTCATTGGAATATCCATTGAGAAGGTGGCTTTGGTCATCTGCTTTGTGTCTGCAAAATAATCCCACTGACCGTAAACCAATTCCATAAACTCTTTCTTGTCCTCGTCTTGGTAGACAGTTTTCTTTTTGACTGTCCCATCTCCCTGTTGGAGGTCAACAATATCACTCTTCCATTGAGGTTCGCCTTTTACCTTTTTGATGTGATTTTTCTTGTATGCCAAAATCACACATTCTTTTGGGTTATAGATATAAGGTGCTGATGGAGACATCCAAGAACCCCAAGCTGTGGTCTTACTTCTATGAGGTGAATTTTCATTTAGGTCGACCAATCCATAGAACTTATAACCAATCTTTTGCATGATTGACCATAACTCAGCGACCATGAAAATTCTTCCACCCTTATCTTGTCGGTTAATTTCATACGGAATATTGAGAGCAATTCTTCCATCATCTTTCAATACTCTGTAGGCTTCAGTCAACCATTCTTTAGAGAAAATTTTATATTCCTCAAAATCAACGTCGTCGTTATGTGTGTCGTACTCAATTCCAACACCATATGGTGGAGATGTTACTATGAGGTCTACTGTACTTTCTGGCATTGTTTTCATTACCTCAATACAATCCCCGTTGATTATTTTATTTACAAAATTTTCCATTATAATCTTTTAATACTCTAAATCTAATATTTTTTTTCCACTATAACCTTCGAAAATGAAAATATTTTCCATTATAGTTTTCCTTCCTGTCTCATTTGTTCACGAATCTTTGTGGCAGAGATATCATGAATTTCTTGAGGTGGGATGTGTTCAATAATATCATACCCTACTCCTCTACCGAAATTAACAGATTCGATATCAGGAATAACCATGACCTTAACCCTCTCATCTCCAACCAGTTGCCACAATTCTTTTTTAATATTCATTTCAACTTCAGTAGCCGAAAAAGGATTTTTTTCGTCAGGTTTGATGTCTCTTATACAGATAAGAACATTCTTACCTTCGTTTAATCTTTGGTCAACAAGCCATTTGTGTCCTGAATGCCATGGTTGCCATCTTCCGATGAACATTGAATATTGTTTAGCCCCTGTATTTTTTAGTTTAGGGTCTCCTTCAACGTGTACTTTTTGCATATTCTAAAAGTTTTTTTACTGATTCTTCAACATCATCAAATGTTGTATCCATATCAAAGTAGTTCTCAACGGGTTGTTGATAATCACTTACGAAGTAATTTTCTCTACCTCTTTGTTCCGTTGTGTGTACGAACACCTCGACAATATTATTCCCCATCTTTTCTTTGAACTTATCTCTTTGGTCTTTATAAGGGGAAACCAAAGAAACTACAACATCTCTACCTTTCTTTTGAAGATAATGTGCAATTTGTTGTGCAAGTTCAACGTTTTTTCTTCTACCTGTTTCTGAATAATCTTTATTTTCGAAAAGGTCCCTGAGGTCATCACCATCAATATGGAATACACCAGGTTTATCCAAAAGTATTCTTTTACAAATTGTTGTTTTACCTGAACCAGGTTGTCCTGTTAACCAAATAATCATTTTTCTAAATTTTGAATTTTCCTGTTTAAATAGAATGCGGCTTTTTTGAGGTCTTCCAACTCCTTAGTTACACATTTTTTTCCAGCTCTAGCAACGTATTTTACCACATTGAAAAGGTAGGCATCGTTATCCAATCCCCAAGCTTCACATACCTTTATTACTTCATATGGATTATCAGCACCACCATAGTGGGCTGGTCCGTTTACCATTTCTTTTTTTTCGTTATCCGACGACATATTAACCGTATTTTATTAAATAAATTATGATTATCACCCAACTGATTACTAAACCACTTAGGTATAGAACAAGACCTTTATCTTCGTTTTTCATTTTTTCCAAGAGTCTCTATCGTATCCCACCAAATCGAAATAATAAGAAAAGTTATAGTATATTAAATCTGCCAATCTTTTATCTAAAACTGGTCTGTGATAATAAACTTTCTCTTTGAATGGGTTTTTATTCATAAGTTTTTCCAACTCACCTGATTTATAAAATTCAGATTCGCGGATGAATGGAATTTTGAGGTAATCCTCCAAAAGATTTTCTACCCTAATAAAATAATCAGGTTTTCTGTATTTCAGAAGGGATATAAAATTGAAGTGATATTTTTCTTGGAATCGACTTTCAAGACCCTTTTCTAATTCCTGTTGAACTTTTTCAGGAAACATTCCATCATAAGATGAAGTTGATTGAGTGTATGGGTTTCTACAAGTCAGAATGAGTTTATAATCTAAATGGTTTTTGGGTAAACCAATATAATGATTATGTTCAAAACTATTTTTGAGAAACACACCACCATTCATAACATCGTAAGAAGAGAACTCAAAATTGTCGAAAATTTTCCAAGCCAATCTTGATGCAGTATGTGCAGGTGTCCAAACGAAAACCTTATTCTTCTCCGATATGTTCAGTGCTTGCATTATTACCCCACTTTTTTTCCATGTATTCTATATACCTGTGAGTTTTATTTCCGTTATAGAACATCCATGCGATGTAATAATCGAACCACCAATCTAACTTCTTGAGAATTTTTTTCCTCATTAACCGAAGTATTTTCCTATAGCTTCAAGTTTATCATCAGCGTCTACCAACATTTGAAGAGCCTCTTCAGCGTTCTTGTAAAAGTCTCCTGTTGAGTGGTCTCCAATACCAGCGGCATGGTTAGATAGAAGTTCCAATGTTAAAAGTGCTTTAGACTTTTGAGCTTCAGCTTCCAAACGAAGCATTTCGAATAGATGAATTTTTACGTTTCCCATTATTGTTTGTTTTTATGTTTTTCGGAGCGTTCTCCTTTTTTATATACTTTCTTTTCAACTTGTTCTTGAGTTGGTTCGGACTTGGTCTCAACTTGCTTCCTTGTGGCATTTTTCCATTCTGTCTTGGAAACGTACTGCCAACTCAAACCGACCATGTTAATTGCGGTTTTGTCGTCAACCCTTTTTATGTCTCCGACTTGAACACCTTTTGATTCTCTGATTGCTTTAATACACTTCATTGGTTTTTTCCTCCATGTTTTGATTTATAATTAATAGAATTTCTTCTTCAGTTTTACCTTCTTTATAAAGGTTGTAAATCCTTGAACTTGTTGTGTCTTCAAAAATCAACATATCACTTTTTCCATAATAACCTTTAAGGTCACCCTTGTTTAAAGCGTTGATACAATGTTCCAAAACAACAAATCTTTTATTAAATCCCATAAAAACAATGATAATAAACTTATAACTCAGAGTCAAAGTTATTTATCTTTTCTAAATTAACAATTTGAAAAATATACGCCATTATTTTTCTTTTCATAATGGGTATAAATGTCGGTTCCATTGGGAAATCTTGAGAACATCTAACATCGAATATTGGTAACTCCTTAGTTACTGGGTCCTCGCTCCAAGAGGAGTAGTTCTCAATTATAGAAACTAGAGTAGTTTCATTAGGCTCGGATTGATATAGATGTCTGAGATATATCTTATTGTTTAGTGGTTCATTGTTGGGAGACTTGATTTCAAATTCCCATATTGTAATAAGATTATCTGATTTTTTGTAATGGTATGCAAAACCCCTTCTTTCAGACAATCTATGTTTGTTTTTCTTAAGAGATACTTCAATGTTATCGTAGGCTAAATTCCAAATTGACTTAGCAACATTGAAAGCATCAAATAACTTATTACCTGAATATCTTATTGTCTTATCAAGCTCATCTGATTCATCATCAGACAGTGCTCTTGGTTTTTTTGGAACTAATTCTTTGAGGAGTATTTCATCATCACATGATTCAAATACCTTATTTGTTAATAAAAGTTTGTTTTCCTTTACCAACGATTGGATGTTTGCCAAGTGAAGTGATAATTCTACGAAGTCTGGATAAATTTCTAAGTTGTTGAATCTATTCTCACATTTTTGAAGATAATCTAAAAGTGTATATTTGTTAAATTCAAAATCTACGGGTTTTTTCAACATCCACTCGGGGTCCAATTTAAATGATTGTTTTTTCTGTCTAGCCATTACATAAAGGATAACAAAATTTTTATCTTAATCAATTCTCATTACCCAATACCACGTACCTTGAACCTGAATTTCATCAGCACTTCCATCATAACCATTCAGAGTATGACCGTATCCGTCAGCGTCTATTACAGCATCAATAAATTCATCTTTATCTATAAAATCTTCCCAATCTAGTCCATATTCATTGATAAAATGTTCAGGGTCACTTCTTGCGTCGTCGACAAGTTCGTCTATTTTTTCTTGTATTAAATCATCAGGGAAGTCTCCATCAGGGTCGTCTTTAATTGACTCTATTTCATCTTGCATTTCAGTGATGTAGTCTTGGAGTTCTTCAATTTTTTCATCAATTTGTTCTTCATTTTCGTCATCTTTAATCTCCTCCAAATTTTCTATCTCTGTTTCAGTTTTACTAATTCTATATTCTAAAACTTCAATTTCTTTTTCTTGTCTATCGGATAGTTCTCTTTGATTTTCATCTAAATAAACTTCAGGATTACTATAAACGTCATCAGACCAAAAGTCCTCGGCACGTTCAGCAACTTTTTCTGAATCGATATGTGAAATGGCAAAACTTTTATTGAATCCATCGTAACCTATATCATCAATCAAATTATCAACTCTATCATAACAACTCCTTTGAACTTCATCCTCATCACCAACAGCATATCTTCGGTCATCAATACCTGCATCTATCACTTCAAATTCAGTCATATTATAATAAGTTCCAGTTGGGATTATATTATAAACATCAATCTTATCTTGTAAGTCTGAAATCTCGTCTTCAATCTCTTCAATTCTTTCTGTTACTTCATCATATTCATCAGTCCCATACTCTAATTCATTTTCTTGTGTTTGAAGTTCAGATAATAATGTTTCCAATTCCATGATTCGAGCGGATTCTTGAGGTGTTCTTGCGTCTACATCATTTTGGTCTACAAGCCAATCTAACAAAGCATGAGCTTTTAGCCCATCCTCTGGACAGTTTGGTCCCAATTCCCATTCGTTTTCTGCCCTTCTATCTGAGGCTTCTTCTCTTCTATCATTAAGAATTCTTTGAAGTCTCAATTGTTCTCTAATTTCTCGTTCTTTCTTTTCTTTTTCTTTGTCTGTGAAAATTTTAATTTGTTCGGCGTATTGAGTGTTCATATATTTTTCAATCTCACTCATCATATCTTCATACGCCTTTGAACCCATTTGTGCAGGTAAAATCATTGTGGTCTCATCAACAGCCGTCCAAAATGTGTTGTTACCATCAAACTTCTTAAGAAGAGCAACTTTATAAAATGGGTCTGAAGATTCTAAATTTCTATCCAAGATGTAAAACAACTTCCCATCTTTATTATATGTTTGGAATTGATAATCTGAATCTGCCGCTGTACACCACTTTGTACCTTTACCATAGTGGCAGGATGCCTGATGTGTTTCAGGATTAACAACGAAGTACCTCCCATCATCATAAACAACATTACCCCCATCTACTTTTTTATAATCTCTTTTTGGCTTTTCAGCATAATCTTTCAATGCTTTATATAATTGTTCTACACTTTTGTAATCATTGATATCTGCTAAAGGAAGGTTTGACCCAATTTTTTCAAACTGTTTTAAATTACCTATAAGTGATTGAATATTTGATTGAAAGTTCATTGAATCGAAATTCTTACCTACCCATTCCAAAAACTTTTGGGGTACGTTATCAATAATGTATTTTACTTGTTCAGGTGAAAACTTGTTCGAATACTTCGTTTTGAAGTCATCAACCCTATTCTCTTTCAAAATTTGAAAAAAATTCATCAACTTTTTATTTAATAAATATCTTTGGGTAATTATAATTGGGATAAGAAACTATTTATTATAATAAACAATAAAAAAACTTTCAATCATGGGATGCGGATGTAAAAATAAGGGTAATCAAGCTCAAAACACACCTGAACAACAAAAGTCACAACAAGAAGCCATGCAACAAGCGGCGGTTCAAAGAAATGCGGATTTAAAAGAATCAATTAAAAAAACCGTTGAGAAATACTACAACGTTAACAAAAGTAGTACCAATGGTTGGGTTAAAGGATAATCGATTTTCGAAAAACTATTTGAAGGGACAATAAAATGTCCCTTTTTTTGTATTTATATATATGGAATATTCTCTTCGTGACTTCTTGGAAATGTTCAGAAACGATGATTTGGATGTTGAAAAATATTTTAACAACTATGAAACGTTCTTTTCATTATTAAACAAGAAAGGTTTAATGGATGATGTTGACCCAAGTGATGCCTCTGATGGTGATGATTGGGAAAATCATTATCTTATTTGGTTATATAACAACGACCGTCCAAAGTTTTATGAGTGGGTTCAAAATGTCTTAGGTGATATAACAATTGAGGGTAAAGAAGTTTTTTGGGAGGGTGATAGAGAGGATTTAGCCAAGTTATTTTGTGACGGACACAGATATGATTTGAGTCAGGATAGTGTTCGAAGTATTCTAAAGGGGGATGATGTATTCGAACCTTATTGGGATACAACAGATGACGTTTACAGAGATGTGGTTGAAGAATTAACCCCTGAAAACTTGGAATATTTCAAAAAAAGAGTATTGGAGGAGTTATCAGGAAAACAATTATCACCTGATACCAATGAAATGGAAATGATTGCATCTGAACAAGGTCATGATGATTTTTTTGAAGTTACAGAGGATAATGTAAGTAGATTAATTGATGATGAAGATTCTATGAAGTCATTATTTGAAAGTGAGTTATCAGAAATCAAAAGTGATTTATATTCAATACATAGTAATTCATTCAATTCGGCATATGAGACTGATGTATATAAATCAATTTTTCAAGAATTGGATGATTTTTTTGTTTCGGATAAAGGGGAATTTGTTTACACACCTCACCCTTATAAAAAAGATGTTAAAGTTGAAAAGTTCAAGTTGCCAATCCGTGATTTTGAAGGTCTAATTGTGGATTATTTAGATAACAACAAAAACTATGGAAATTCAGGCACTTTGGGTTATCATGGTGGGTTTTTGGAAATTTTATCCTCCGACAAAGATTGTTTGAGTGTAAGAGTATCTGATTATCCAGATTCAAGAGAAGTTGATAAAAACATAAACAGTTATTTTAGAGATTTTTTCTAATGGCATACACAAAATATACTTTAGTTGAGCAAAGAGGATTCACTCCACCGAAAAACCCTCCGAAAAACATCAAGAACATTCTATCTCAAATTGAGTTGTTTGAAATGTATCCCAAGATATTTGCCCTTGTTATCAAAGATAATAGATTAAGAGCCAGAGTTTTCATGCGTTACCAAGAGTTTTATGAGTCAGATTCTGAAACATTCAGAGGGAAAGGGTTTAGATGGAACGATTACGTTAAATTTTACAAGAATAAAACAAAAAAGGATTATTTCTCTTACCACGAAGATTGGGCTGGTTATAACATTCCATGTGATTCAATTGAATCTTGTATGGCAGTCATTCCTGACGTAAATTTCTATGACTTAATAATGTTCAGTGTGGTTGATACAATTAGAAATATCGTTGGAGGTGAAAACTTTTACCTTATCGGTATCGACCAAAGTAATGGTGAAGACCCATCTTTGATTTTCCATGAAGTTGCCCACGGACTTTATTTTTCATCACCAATCTATAAAAACAAACAACTAAAAAACATCGAAAGATTATCCCCCAACATTAAAGAAAGTCTCTCGAAAAAAATATCTAACATGGGTTACGGTGAAAATGTTGTAAATGATGAGATTCAAGCCTATTTATCTACAGGGATTGATTATCCAATGACTGCGATTAAAGGAGTAAAAGAAGCACAAATTCCATTCAAAGAAGTTTTTGATTCTTACGCTGGAAAAATTAAACCCAAAAAGATAAACATAGATTGGTCTACAGATTTAAGTAATGATTAAATTCGTCAACATATTAAAAAGTGTTATCACTGAAGCCAAAAGGTACAAATTTACACCAGACACATTAGATAGAATGAATAAGGTGGTAGACAAACTATGGGATGATAGAAAGAAAGACTACCAAAGAAGAAAAGAACTTATTGGTGTAATTCCAATCAAATTGGCCAATGGTGTTGACGGATTGGTTAGAATATATGTAAACCCAAGACTAAGTTACATAGGTTTAATGGATATTAAACCTTCTAAATCTTTAGACCCAGCAGATTTAGTTATCGAAGTAAATCCAAAATATTACGAGTCGAAAAAGAATCTATATCTTACATTATACCATGAGATGATTCATGCTAGTGACCCAACACAAAGTGTTCAATGGTCACCAAAGTATATGATGACTTATGATGAAAAGTCTGATGAAAAATATTGGGGTCACCCGATTGAGTTTTTTGCAATCTCAAATGAATTTTTGGAAGGATTGGTTAAAGAATTTGAAAGAAGAGTTAAAAGAACAAGAAAACCAGAAAATTTGATTGTTCTTGAAAAATCATTGAATAACATTCTAAATTACTTCTCCAAAAATGAACCACTAAGTTCTTTAAGTAAAGATATTCTTTTTAGAGTTAATGATGAATTCATTGGTGAAGACACACCAAAACAATTGAAGAATTGGACCGCAGACATGCCAAACTTAGCTGACTTTATATCAAGAGGGAGTGAAGAGCCGTACTATCTTTATTATGTACAGATGATTAAGAAATTTAATCCAACAATTTGGAAAAAATTCTTGAGTATGTTGTATGATACAACTTTCGAGATTAAAGATTTAATTCACAAGAAATAGGATTATATTCCGAATCTTTTCTCTAATAATTCTAATTTCTTTTCACTATAATCAAGT
>JACCDG010880452.1_pt1 | contig 22103 bp, 18 predicted proteins | sample 7442471 | NCBI WGS metagenome assembly JACCDG01 (sample SAMN15323444, study PRJNA562643) | freshwater metagenome | isolation source: river surface water | place: USA:Blue River Watershed | collected 2017-08-17 | reverse complement strand
GAGAGCCGGGTATAATCACAGGATTGCCTTTTTCGTCGTTCACGATTTTGCCGGTAATGGGATTACCTTCCAGCTTTACCCTTCCGGCTTCGCGCACATCAAAGGCAATGGAATTAGCCCGGCGGGTGGAAGTGGTGTTCAGGTTAACATTATAAGCCACCAGAAAATCGCGGGCGCCAATAACCGTAGCGCCCCGTTTGGCATCCATTTCGGCAGGACCAAAATCCGGTTTCCACTCCGGAAGTTTTATCTTCTTGAAAAATCCTTCGTACTCACCGGCGCGGATAACGGAGAGGTTGTTGCGTTGTTTATTGGCCTGCGCGGCTTCGTATAAATACACCGGCAACTGCAATTCTTTTCCTACCCGTTCTCCCAGCCTTTGCGCCCATTGAGCTGTTTCTTCCATACTTATGCTGGCAATGGGTATAAGCGGACACACATCCGTTGCGCCCATACGCGGATGCTCGCCCTTGTGTTTGCTCATATCAATAACTTCTCCGGCTTTTTTAATGGCCAGAAAAGCGGCTTCTATTACATTTTCCGGACTCCCGATAAAAGTAACTACGGTACGATTTGTAGCTTTTCCGGGGTCTACATTCAATAAACGTACACCTTCTACGGATTCAATTTCATCGGTAATCTGTTTAATGATATCCATATTGCGCCCTTCGCTGAAATTGGGGACGCATTCGATTAGTTGTTGCATGTACTTAATTACAGTTGAAAAATTATTGTTTTTTTATTTTTATAACACAATAATGCAATAAATGCCGCTGATGATAGAAAACCCAATCCACGTTAAAGCCTTTGTCTTTACAAAGTTTGCTGTAAAAACTGCTCATGTATTCGTAAGGAACTTGAGTCGGATCCGGACAATTATAGAAATCTTTTCTGCGCTCTAAGTGCTTTTCTCTGAACACCGTTGGGTATTTTTGACTCCATTTTTCTTCACAATAGGGCATTACATTAAATATCAGGGTACATTGGTCTTCACATAATCTAAAAATTTCAGGAAGTATTTCAAAATGCTCACAATATTCTTCCTGAGGGCCAAATATTCCCATGTGGGCATCTAAAACTATGAGGTTAAATTTTTTGTTACAGATATGTACCTCTTTATAGGTGTTGGTAATTTTTATTGTTGCTTTAGGAAGATTCTTTTTTAAGAGGGCTTCACAGTCCGGATTAATTTCCCATGCCTCGAAGTAGGAGGCGTAAGGGTAATAAGCCGGAGCCTGATGCTCGCCAGTATTGGCAAAGGCTTCTAATATTCTGGTATTTTGAATACAGTTGTTTTTTTTCAAGTGATCAACTACCTGATATATTGGATACGAACCAAAGTAGTGTTTAATTTTTCTGCGTAGTGAACGTATATGCTCAATCATTATAATAAACGTATAGTTGCATGTTGAACCATGCAAAAGCGTGGTAGTTTTGAATGATATTCGGATTAATTGTAATATGTACAGTAGAGCTTACCAAAATGGTTTAGTTGCACATGAAAATGTTTTGTTGTCCACAATTTCCTGCGGATAGGTAGTTTATGTTAGTGATCGCCAATGCAATTATATTTATTTCTTAGGCCTCCACTTCCGTTACAATGCTTGGGAATATGCGAACATTACCTGCTTCTTCTCTTCTGAACTGATAGGTGTATCGGTAATGGCTTTCCAATCCGCTTTTGTTTGGTAATCCGTTAATCATCATAATATTGCGGTTTTTTGCAAATTTCAGGAGTTCGCGCAGGTAGTGGGCAGAAATCTGTCCTACCTCGTCGATGATGCAATGTACTTTAAACTCCTTACTGCTGCGGTGGCTCGATTCTTTGATGAACACATGCAACAAGGTAATGTAAATGATGGCTTTTACCAGAATATCGGTACCGGTAGAGCCGATACTATCTATCTTATGCGTCCAGCCCGTTTCGTTTACCCCTTCTTTGATGTTGAATTTCAGTTCAAATAAATCCTGTAGGCGAATTTCTTCCTGCTCCTGTTCTTTAATGGCCTGGCGTAAGCTTTCTAATAATTTAACCGCACGGTTGTTGATTTCCCGGTTTTTGCCTCCGGTAGCATAATCGGTGTTGAACAAACCTTCTCCGTAAAACATGCCGTGCTCGTCTTTGAACTCTTCAATCTTTTTCAGCAGTTTGTACACCTTGTTGTCCGACTCTTCAATTTTTATTTTAATGAACTCAATCAGCTTCGATTCTTCAAATTCCGCTTTTTTAAAGTCTTCGGCAATTAAAGTAATAATGTGCTGAATTTTATCCTGCTGATTGCTGAGTTCTTTAACTTTGGTAGCAATACTATCGGTTACCAATCCTATTTGCGTCGCTGTTTCAGCTACCGAAAGCTCAATTTTGTTCTCATGGATGAAGTTCATCAGGTTTTGCGCAAAACGCTCGTATTCGGCCTGTGAAGCGTCGTTACGGATAACAAAATTGAAGTGGTTATCGAGCCGGAATTTCCCAGAGAATTCGTTGACGTAACGCTGGAAGGCTCCATATTCCTCATTGAAGTGGGAATCGTTTTTAAGCAACTGGGTACACAAATCCATTACCGTGTAATTGGTTTTACGCGGCTCGGCCCGTTCCACGATGTCGGCATATTTATTATATACCGGTGTTTCGCGGAAGTTTTTGGTAAAGTAATTAATACCGTTGTTAAATTCAATCAGTTCTTCATCGTACGCACGTTTCTCTTTGTTTATCTCCATGCGTTTGAGGTTGTATTTGCGGCTGGCTTCTTCAAGTTGACTGGCCAGTTCATTGGCGCTCTTTACATAATCTTCTTTTTTCTGTATCAGGTCAGGGAGTTTATCAAACAGCTCGCGTTTGTCTTTCAGGTAATCGCTTACCAATTGGGCGTATTGTTCAATTTCCTTCATTTCATCCTGAAGGGTTTTAATCCGCTTGTCAATTTCCTTTAACTGTTTACTGTCTACCCCTTTGGATTTAAAGGAGCTTTCTTTCTCGCCGGTAAGTTCAGCTTCCTTATCTTCATAACCTTTTATGGTTTTGTCCTTATCCGTTTCAATTTCACTGATTTCCTTTTCCTGGCGCTCTTTCAGTTCGGCAATACGTTCTTCATGGTATTTGCGTAGCTGCTCAAACTGTTCGTTAAAGTCATTCAGTAAGTTGTTTTTCTTTTTGTTCAGTATACTCAGCTCTTCCTCCAGCATGTTTTGTTTCTGGCGGTTGCCTTTCAGGGCTTCTTCTATTTCTACGCTGGCTTTCTGTTTCCAGTCTTCCAGCTCATTCAGCAATTTTTTCTCGCGTTTTTCGGCCAGTTCCAGTGAGTAGGTGAGTACTTTCACATCTTCTTTCAGTTCGCCGATTTGTTTTCCAAAGCGGTCGGCAGCCATGAGTTTTTCTTCGTTGTTGCTTACCTGAAACTGACTGAGGGAATCTTCCAGTTCTTTTATTTCTGTTAGCCTTGAGGTTTTTTCGGCCTGGTATTCTTCTATGGTTTTAGAGTAAACATGAACATTGTTCAGGTTCAGGCTTAAGCCATACAGGGTGCCGGCCAGTTCTTTTTTGTATTCGGGCTGCAGGTCGGTACGGAAGAGTATTTCTTCATTACACACCTTGCCAATGCTCAGGTGCCAGTCTTTTACATTTTTCTCGAGGTAACCATAAAACGCGTCGGCCTGTGCGCTGAGTTTGGACTCAATTTCTTTGATCTCCGCTTTTTTCTTAATAATCTCGTTGTTGATTTTATTAAGCTGGTTGCTGAGCGATGATTTTAACTTGGTTTCGGTGTTTTCCCATTCTTTCTGAAGGGTTTGCACCATGTTGCTTTTAATAGCTTTTTCCGAACGATTCTTGTAGGTTACCGCCCTCAGTTCGGCCAGTTCTGTTTCCAGCAGCTTAATTTCGTTTTCATAAAAACGGGTATTCCGGATAACCTTTTCTTCCGATTTCAGTTCATTGAACTCAATCTGTTTGGATGTTACTTCTGCAGTTAAATCGCCCAGCGAACGCTCCCGTTTCTCTTTTAGCTCATTGTCCTTTTTGTTGTATTCGTTTTTGGCTAAGAGCTGGCGTTCGTTATAGTCGTTAAATATCTGGCTGGTTCTGGAGTTGATGTTGTTGATGTAGGCTGCTTTATCGTTTCGCAACTGCTCAATCAGCGAAGTGTATTTCAGCTCTATGCTTTTTACATTGGAGGTAAGGGTTTCGTACTCCTTACGGGCCATGTTCAGTTCTACCTGCAACTGCTCCTTCAGTTTGTTTTTCTCAACTGCTTCTTCAATGTTTTTTTCTTTGTATTCCTTTAGTTTTTTGTTGGCTTCGCGAATGGTGCGGTCGTAATAACCAATTTCTTCGCGTATATCTTTCTGTTTTTCCTCAATATGTTCCTTTTGGGCGTTATGATCGGCTACTAATTTTTCCAGTTCTTCTTCCTTGGCTTTGGAAGCTTCGCGTATGGCTTCGTTCTGTACTTCGGCGTATTTCAGACTGCTTCCCAATTTCTCGGCCAGTTCAAATTGCGAGCCTTTCAGCATTTTTACCTGATCGAATTTTTTATCAATCAGTTCAATCAGTTGCTGGCTTTCTTTTTTCAGGTAGGTTTCAATGTCGGTGTATTTTTCGTTGAACTGCCGCAACTGGCGTTCTACCTGTTCCAGTTTAATGCTGCTGTTTTCGGTACTCAGCGAGTTGGCAATAAAGTCTTTAATGAACCGGGAGTCGATAGAGGCCTTGGAACTTAAAAATACGTTGGTAATGGATTTGGGAATGTTCTGGTATTTTTCATTTCCTTTCAGCAGGTGAAACTTAGTTAGGTTTTTATCGGTTTCTGTTCCGTATATGATATTCCGGTAACGCTCGAAGGTATCAACCTGGTTGCTATAGTAAATACCGAATTTATCTAGTTTCTTTAGTACCTCGCTTATTTTCAGGGCTTCGTCGTTCTCATTAAAGAAGAAGTCGGGATTATAGGCTGCATCCACAAAACGGAAGCAGAGTTTGTTGTGGCGGTAAACAATAACGAAGAAGTTTTTTTCTTCAGTGTTTATATCGTAAACAATAACGGAATTCTCGTAACGGAAGTATTGTTCTTCAAATGCTTTTCGCGCTTGGGAAATACCCAGTCCACGGCTGTTGGCGCTGTAGAAGAAGAGGATAGCCCGCTGCAGGGAGGTTTTACCAAAGTTATTGGTTCCTACAAAGCAGGTGTTTCCACTCAGCTCCACATCCGCATACTTGTTATTCGCAATGTTAATCAGTACAATCCGGTTTAATATTCTGTAGTTTTCCATGTTTTATAGTTCAGAGTTCGATGAACCCTCTTTTGGCTCTTTACTTTTTTCTTACTAATCCGCTAATTATAAATAATCCCTCCCGTATTTTCGCCACCCGGCGGTTCTTCGTAAATGGCTATGGAGTTAATCATATCCATGAGGTAAGAGTAGGAATCGAGTACTTTATAGTTTTCGCTCACTTCGTCTTCTTTTTCCAGAAAAGAATCACGGGTCATCAGGTCGCAAATCTCGCGTACTTTGTTGCTCAGGGTTTCGGAGCGGTACAGCGGAATTTTTTGTAATTTCTGCTTTAGCCTTACATTGGCATTACACTCTTCTGCTATTTCGCTCGGACGAAAACGGGAACCAATGGTTATTTTATTGTCCATAGAGGCAAAGAGGTCGATAATGTCGATATACTTCTCGAAGGTTTCCAGTTTTTTCTCTATCAGGCTGTTGGCCTCGTCAATTTTAGAGAAATAAAAAAAATTATTTCCCCGTTCCACTTTGTAGCGAATTACATTGAAGTACTCCTGCAGGTGATCGAAATGCTCCGGATTGTTAATAATGTCGTACAGTTTTCCCATGTTGTCTTTTGTTCCATTGCTGGAAATAAAATGACCCCGGGCCATAATCGAGAAAATTTCGTGCGTCTGTTTCGGTAGTTTATATTCCATGTGTTTAGTTCGGATTTGTGAGTTGGGTGTTCGGACTGTTGGTGGCCATTTAATTTTTGTGTGGTTAAATTTTTATTGCACCTTAAATTTATGTTAGACTATAACAACGCTAAGTGTATATTGCCGAAATATTTTTGTACCTCCTTTTTAACTTTTAACTTTTGAATTTTGACTTTTTTCTTTTGATTTCATTTCTTTTTTCGGTAAAATAAGGGTATAGCCCAATCGTTTTTTCTTCTTCTCCGCATCTTCATACTCGTGGTATTGCAAACGGTATTTAAAGTCGAGGGCCTTGTCGTATTCCAGCACTATTTCCACAAAAAGCGTAATGCGCTCTTCGAACGAAATGGTGCCAATCGCTTTCGGAAATTTATAGTTGACCAGAAACTCGAACAGGTTCAGTTTGTTCTGCGACAAAAACTTATCTACCAATGCCGTTATATCCAGCTTTACCGTATTCTCTATTTTCTGTTCTTTAAAATCGCCTGGCAGTTTATCAGCCATACGGCGGGCCATGAGGCGGGTTATCTTATATTTTTCGGCTACCCGCTGGCAGAGCATGTGTCCGTCGTCGGTAAACAGAAAGTCGATGGGAACTTTGGTTCTGGGCGATTTGTGTCCGTTAAATCCAATGGGATTAATGTCCTTTATTACCTCACGGAAATTGGTTTTGTAGTGCAGCTCCCCATGATCCTTAATCTCTTTGATGCGCTGCGCTTTTTTGTACACATCCAGTTGAAACTGAATTTTATTAATGTAATCCGTAATGTCGGTCTGTATCTCAATCAGGTAATCCAGGTTTTCAATCAGACTGCTCTTCAGTGCGCTGACAATGCCATAGAGTTCAATATCGTTGGTAAGGGTAAACAGGTTACGGGTTTCCTCAATAACATCTTCCGTTTTCTGGATGAACTCGATGATGGTGTCGCGCTTGCCTCTGTAATCCTGTAGTTTTTGCAGCTTAATGCGGTAATTACCTTCGTTCTTGTAGGTGTCGTCAACATTCTTTTGAAGTTTGATGATCTCACGGGTAATGGCGCTGTTGATGCGTTTAAGGTATTTTTTTATGGAGCGCAGAAAACGGTTCTCTCTTCCTTCCTGATAGTAGCGGATATAACGTTTTAGTTCGTTGATGTAATCGCTGATAAAGCCGGGGGTTACTTCGCCAATCTCCATAAAATCCTCGAACATGGCTATAACCGCGTCGTTAACGCTTACAATGTTCTGGTGTTCATAAAGTATTTCGTAGCTGATCAGGCGTTGGTACTGCTCTGCGCTAATATCTTCCCGTCCCAGTAGTTCATTTACCGTAATGCTGTCGCGGTTTCCAAATAAAAACTCAATGACATTGCGGTTATAATAGAGCTGCGTAAGTAATTCCTTTACATTTACCTGCATTCCCATGCTTCCAAACGTTTTAATCTCTTAAAAATACAATATGTACAGGTGCTGGAAAACTTGCGTTATCAACAAAAAGTGAGGTAATTAACCAGAGAGAGAGGTGACTTGTTTTAAATCATTGATAAACAATGGTGTTTGCTGTTAATTAAAAGTTGAAAACCCTGATTTTACTTATACAGCAGCGCTGTTGAAAAAAAAAATTGAGAAGTCGTGTATTTAGTAAGCTTCACGTATTTTTGTTTTTCATTATGAGTATATGGGAATCACATTGGCTTTCGCTCCGCGAAAGTAAACTCTTCGACCCGCTTTTTCTGGATTATACCGGGCAGCAGGAGGGTATGAGAAAATTTTATTCTTATTCTCCCGACGAGGAAGGTATAAAGGAATTTATAGGCGAATATGCCCAATATCCATGCAACAGAAGGGTATTGGTAAACGAATTGCTGAGGCAAAATTCCGGTATTGCACTTTCTCCGGCATCGTTAAGTAATATTGAGCGATTGAAGTCGGGAAATGTGTATACTGTAGCCACGGGTCATCAACTCTGTCTATTCACCGGGCCGCTGTATTTTGTATATAAAATGCTGTCGGTTATTAATTATTGCGAATACCTGAACATCCGGATGCCCGGAAAACATTTTGTTCCGGTATACTGGATGGCCAGCGAGGATCATGATATCGCAGAAATTAATCATTTTAATTTGTTCGGAAAAAAGCTGGAGTGGAATACAACAGAAAAGGGCAGGGCAGGGGAGTTGAGTACAAATGGACTCGAATTTGTTGTAGAAGCTTTTGCTACCATTGCCGGCGATTCAGAGAATGCCAGGAAACTGAGCGACCTATTTAAACGAGCATACTTACAGCACCAAAATATGGCGGATGCTACCCGCTATCTGGTAAATGAATTATTTGGTTCGTATGGACTGATTATTCTGGATGCCAATGTTAAGGAGTTGAAGGAAATTTTTACGGGGGAAATAAAGCAGGATATATTTGAAAACAAGGCCTGGAAGGAGGTTAGTAAAACCATCAGCGAACTGGAAGCCGAAAAGTATAAAGTGCAGGTAAATCCGAGGGAAATTAATTGTTTCTATGCCCTGCCCGGTTTAAGAGAAAGAATAGAAAAGCAGGGTGATGTGTATAAGGTATTAAATACCGGTATTGCATTTACAGCCGGAGAGCTGGAAAAGGAAATAGAACAGTATCCGGAGCGCTTTAGTCCGAATGTAGTATTAAGACCATTATACCAGCAAAAATTACTACCCAATGTAGCTTATGTAGGCGGACCGGGCGAGCTGGCATACTGGCTGGAATATTATGCTATGTTTAAAGCCTTCGGACTGCCCTTTCCGGTGTTATTGCCCCGTAATTTTGTAATGTGTCTGGATGAGCATGTTGTAAATAAGCTGGAGAAAATGAATATCCCCTTAGATAAGCTGGTGTTCGATAGCGAATTTTTGATTAAAACGTATTTACTGAAGGGGGATATACCAGTTGCTGAGCTGGTCGGGGAAAAACAGGATATAGAAAAGGTGTTTACGGGTTTAAAAGAAAAGGCGGCGAATATTGATAAGAGCCTTGCAAATGCTATTGATGCAGAGAAACAAAGAACGTTAAATAGCATTGTGGGATTAGAGCAGAAAATTGTCCGGGCTTTAAAAACTAAAAAAGAATCGGAAATCAATCAGCTTCGAAAATTAAAGGATAAGCTTTTCCCGGGGCAGGTTCCGCAGGAGCGAGTGGATAATTTCGCTGCATTTTTTCTTTATGAAGATTCATTTATAACAACAATAAAAGAGGCATTGACACCAACAGGAATGCGCTTCGGTTTTACAATTTTGTACAGACGGAAATAAATAAAAAAAATGAGCTTAGAATTTAGCTCTGGTATTCCGGCGTTTAGGTTTGTTTTTAAGAATAATCCCCAGTTTTAATTCTACAGCCATATAGCTGTCCATTTGTTTATCGCCACGTTGTGCCGGAAAACCATAACCATCGGGACGGGTTGCATTTGGAATTTCACCTAAACTTGGATCGGCAAAATAAGCAGCAATATTGCCACGCGCTGATTTTATAGCATTATTATCATAATAAACACCGTGTACATCGTCTATATAATCTGTAAATGTTTTTCTGAAATTGTATTCAAGTCCAACGGTATAATAACGGGCAATGCTGGCTCTTACTCCAAATGCCATGGGAATAGCGATAGAAAAACGTTTATATTTGGCCGGCTCCCCATCTAAGCCCTGTCCTTCAGTGCCTAATGGTTGTAAGGCATACCAAACGCCATTATATTGCGATTTTGGGTTGAAAAAAAAAGCGCCTACACCACCGGAAACATAAAAATAAAGGCTGGAAGATTTATAACGGTTTTTGAATGTGCTTCTTAAAGCGTAGCGGTTTCCTCCTTTATCAAAAAAGAAAGCATATTCTATATTCGTAGAGACTTCATATATATTGGATTTAAAACTCAGGTTACGGTTATGGCGGGCAGGCTCCCTGGTAAGCGCATCGTCACCGGAAACAGCCATATAGCAGAAGTCATTTCTCCAGGCCCATTTTTTTGAAAGACGGTAGCGATAACCAAAGGTGAGCGAAGGGCGGGTTAGTTTAAGTTCCAGATCAGCGTAACTATAATCGGTTCCGATTCTGTCTTTTCCACCAAGGTCGCCAAGAAAATTGGATACCCCACCACCAAAGTATACTTCCCTTCTTTGCCTTTTCCAGCTATTGCGACCAAACAATTGGGCAAACGAAACGGTAGAAATCAGCGAAAAGAGTATGATTAACCTTAACCTTGGCAACATTACGATTTTTAACTTACGAATATAAAATAAAATACCCAGAAAATGGAAAATAAGGTTAAACTCACCCAGAACATAATCTTTTGAATCTGAGCTACCTCTGTAATTTTGTATTCCCTGATCAATTGTAGTATTCTGCTCATAAACCGATTTTCAATTTACATGTTGTTTTACATTATTACGAAGATAATAAAAAAATATTCTCCTAATATCGATAATAAGTAGACGAAAGTCGATTTCTGAAGACTAAAAATCAGGAGGCTTTTTTTATGGCCAATTGTACGGCTTTATAAAGATTCACCATGCCACCGGTATTGGATAAATTGCTGAAGGTAGTGGTTGCCTCAGACTGTGGTATTTTAACAATATCCTGATGATGTCCGGTATCAGCAGACTTAATAATGATTTTTTTAATGTCTTTAGCGCTCAATTGCGGGAAATAAGATTTTAATACAGCCGCAACACCTGCCGTAACCGGACATGCCATACTGGTACCACTCTCGTTAATATAGCCACCCCCACTTTTAGTAGAATAAATATCTACTCCCGGTGCAAATACATCTACCGTTTTGTGGCCATAGTTGGAGAAAAAAGCAGGAAGTTTTTCACCCTGCTCCCAGTTAAGGGCGCCTACCTCAATCCAGTTTTTGGCATATTTGCGAGAACTGGCATATTTCTTACAAGGGTAATTGATGGTTTCATCCATATTTAACCCATCATTGCCGGCAGCATGCACAAGTAATACATTTTTATTTTCGGCATATTTAACAGCCCTATCAACGGCAGCTTTGTCGTAGCTGTATTGTTTTCCAAAACTCATATTAATAATCTGTGCGCCGTTATCAACTGCATAATAAATAGCATTAGCAATATCTTTATCCCGCTCGTCGCCATTTGGCACTGCGCGTATAGCCATAATCCGTACATTATCGGCTACACCTTTTATTCCAATATTGTTATTCCGGTTGGCAGCTATAATGCCGGCCACGTGGGTGCCGTGTATACTTTCCGGACCATTACAATCATTGTTGCCATAAATTCTTTCGGTTGAATTAGAATAATTATCGCCAACAATTCCACGGGGGTCATACTCAACATTCAGGTTGTATTTTATCTGATCTTCAAAATGTTCGTAGCCATCAGTCAGTTCTTTCATCATCTGATCCATGTCGGCATTTTCATTTTCAAGCGATTCTTTAATGAAGTTCTTCAATTGTTGCTGTTGTGAATCCTTAGGCTGGAACTTATCCAGATCGCTGGCATGTACAGTTTCAATTTTTAGCTGGTCTTTAATATCCAATACTAATTGTTCAATCAGTCCTTTAATAAAACTTATTTGTACAAATTGTTGTTGCGCGTCGTTCAGTTCTTTTTCAAACTCCTGCTTCAGTAAAATATACCTGTTGTATTCTTTTTTATCCGGGGCATCCTTCTCTGCTTTTCCTTCATACTTTTTATGCAGTTCCCGGTACAGACGGGTGAGTTCTAGTGTTTCTTTATTTACACTTTTTCCGTCTTTACCCCCCAGAAAATTCCATCCGTGAATATCATCAATGTATCCGTTCTTATCATCGTCAATACCATTGTCAGGAATTTCTCCCTCATTAGTCCACATAACCTCTTTAAGGTCTTCGTGGTTATAATCCACACCTCCATCAATAACGCCAACAATTACAGTTGTCGATTTTCTTCCTTTTAGCAATTCATTATATGCACGTTCGGTACTTACTCCGTTTATTTTATCGGTAGCCGGGTCAAGATTAAACCAGTTATTGGGTGCTTTGGCAGGTGTTTTTACCTGGTTTTCAGACTGTTGCGCTTTTGTAAACAGGGTAAAAAACAAGGCAGCACATAAAAAACGATATTTCATTAGTTGCGGAGCTTAGGAATTAGTAATTATACTTAACAGATTAAATGAGGCTGATGGCGCTGATAACATCATGTTTGGTGATAATATGGGTATTACCGGCCAGGTCTTTAACCAGCACAGCATTGTTTTCTTTGGTAATAAGTTTGGAAACTTCTTCCAGAGAGGTTTGTAAATCCACAAAGGGAAAAGGTTTCTGCATAAGGTTATCTACTTTAGCTTCGCGAAGTTTGTTATCCTCCAACAGGCGGGCAAAAACATGACTATCGTTAAGGGCTCCAACAAAATCATTTCCTTTTTTAACCGGAATCTGAGAGACGTTATACCTGGTCATTAATGCCACAGCTTCGTTAATATCTGAGCCAGACTCTACTGTTATCAGTTTCAGGTTTTTATGGGGCGCAATCAGGTCTATGGCTTTGGGCTTTTTAATTTCGAGAAAACCACGGTCGCGCATCCAGTCATCGTTAAACATTTTGCCCAGGTAGCGGGTGCCGTGGTCGTGAAAAATGACCACCACCACATCACCTGGTTTGAACATGTGTTTCATCTGAACTACACCGGCCATAGCTGCACCGGCAGAGTTTCCAACAAATATACCTTCTCTCAGTGTTATTTCCCGGGTCATGATAGCCGCATCTTTATCACTTACTTTTTCAAAGTGGTCAATAATGTTGAAGTCTACATTCTTTGGCAGAAAATCTTCTCCGATTCCTTCCGTGATGTAGGGATAAATCTCGTTTTTATCAAAAATGCCGGTTTCCTTATACTTTTTGAATACTGAACCATAAGTATCTACTCCCAGCACTTTAATATTTGGATTTTTTTCTTTCAGGTAACGTCCGGTACCGCATATAGTACCACCAGTGCCTACACCCACAACTAAATGTGTAATTTTTCCTTCGGTTTGATCCCATATTTCAGGCCCGGTCTGTTCATAATGTGCCAGTGAATTACTGAGATTGTCGTACTGATTGGGTTTCCAGGCATTGGGTATTTCCCTTTCTAATCGGGAAGAAACGGAATAATACGATTTAGGGTCTTCAGGTTCTACATCGGTAGGGCATACAATTACCTCAGCGCCAAAGGCACGAAGGGCATCTATTTTTTCTTTGCTCTGTTTATCGGTAGTGGTAAAAATACATTTATACCCTTTAATAATAGCGGCAATGGCCAGACCCATACCGGTGTTACCCGAAGTTCCTTCTATAATGGTTCCACCTTTTTTCAAACGCCCGTCTTTTTCGGCGTCTTCAATCATTTTTAACGCCATTCTGTCTTTGATGGAGTTTCCCGGATTAAACGTCTCTACTTTAGCCAATACCGTAGCAGGTATTTCGGAAGTAAGGCGGTTAATTTTTACAAGGGGAGTGTTGCCAATGGTTTCGAGAATATTTTTACAAATTTTCATATTTCAGGGTACAGCTTTTAATAGATCAAAACACAGAAAACACAGAATGCCCACTGCTTGGGCATGTAAATGTACTAAAAAAGTGCATAGGCTTTTTACTATTTATCCCCGGTTATCCCAAATGTTAGCAAGAAATAGTTCAACCTCATTTTCCTGGCTTAGCCGTAATTACATTGGTAAATGCCAATGGATAAATATGTTCTGGTCAATCGACTGAAAGAAAAAATAGCCCGGATACATGTTTCTAAACGGTATTACCTACTGAAAGAGCTAATGTCACTGAAGAACCTGCTTGGCATAATTCAATATTTACATGGAATTTCTTACTTGTTTAAACCTTATTCATTCAAACGATACCAGACGAACCGCATTAATGAAAACGTATGGCTTTAACCGGGGTAATACGGGTAATGATATAGGTTGGAATAATCATCATTGCCAGACAAACTATAAAGGTAAGTGCGTTTAGCAGTAACACATGCACCCATTCCAGATTAATAGGAACATAAGGAATGTAATAGATGTCCTGGGGCATATGTATCCACTTGTATTTTGCCTGAAGAAAGGTGATGATTAAACCAACAATATTGCCCCAAAGCAGCCCCCGGCCAATAAGATACATGGCCTGATACAGGAATATTTTTCTTACTCCGGCATTGGAAGTGCCCAGGGCTTTTAAAATACCAATCATATTGGTTCGCTCCAGAATAAGAATAAGCAATGCCGAAATCATATTAATACCCGCAATAAGTACCATAAGTACAATGATTATAACGGCATTGGTATCCATTAAATTGAGCCAGCTAAAAATGTTTGGATTCACTTCTTTTATAGTTTGGGAGGTAAGCCCCTGTCCACTTATGTCATAAACATAATCGCCCAGTTTATCAAGTTTTTTATAATCTTTTATTTCAATTTCAAAGCCACCGGTTTGGTTTTTGTCCCAATAGTTCAGTTTTTTAATTTGGGCGATATCAACAAATACCATGTGAGCATCCAGTTCTTCAAAGCCAGAGTCGTAGATGCCACAAACATAAAAATCGCGCACACGTTGCTCGTAAGCTAAAGACGAAGTGGTATCGCCGGCTTTGCGTTTGGTTACAAAATAGATGAGCATTTTTTGTCCAAGCTTTAAATCAAGGCGTTTGGCTAATGAATTTGATATAACAATTTGTTTACTGATGGCCGTATCATTCATCGGTATTATGGTTCCTTCTTTCAGGTTATTACGGATAAACGTCCAGTTGTAATCGCTTCCAATGCCTTTTAGCAATACTCCTTCATTATCGGTCTTGGTTTTGATAATGCCATTTTTAGTGGCAAATTCCTGAATATGGGCTATTTCCGGATTTTGTTTCAGTTCGTCAATGAAATCCTGTTTCAGGGCAACAGGGCGGGGCTCGTAAGATACATTGTTATCGTATGAAGCAACGGTAATGTGGCTGCCAAAACCAATTACCTTATTGCGTATCTCCTGCTGAAATCCGGTAACAATAGCTACGGTGAGTATCATTACTGCTATACCCAGGGCTATACCTCCAATAGCAATTTTAACGATAGGACGGGAGATGCTGCGTTGTTCACCGGAAGGTGATAATATCTTTTTGGTAATATAAAGCGGAAGATTCAAAAAATGGTGTTTAATTTGCTGAATTCACATTTTTACATGGCAAAAGTAAGAATTAACTATGTTTAACCTTATGCGTATTTTTTTTCTTTTTCTCCTTTTTGTTTTCAGGTTAAATGCCCAAAATGAAGTTGAAGTGTTAAAGCCTGAAGCGGTAAAAACGGGCGCTGACCAAACAGAAAAATACCTGCCTTTGCTTAAAAACAAACGTATAGCACTTATTGCCAATCCTACCAGTGTTATTGGCAAAAAACATCTTGTAGATACGTTATTGGCGTTGAAAGTGAATATTATAAAGATATTTTCTCCAGAGCATGGTTTCAGGGGCACTGCGGGTGCAGGTGAAAAGGTGGCCAGCGATAAAGATGCTAAAACCGGATTGCCTATTGTGTCTCTATATGGCAAACACAATAAGCCGGAGAAAGAGCAATTAGCCGATGTGGATGTATTGGTATATGATATTCAGGATGTGGGCGTTCGTTTTTATACCTACATTTCTACCATGACTTATTGTATGGAGGCCGCAGCAGAAAACAATAAGGAGTTTATTGTACTGGACAGGCCTAATCCGAATGGGTATTATATCGATGGACCTGTGCTGGATATGAAGTGGAAATCATTTCTCGGGCTTCATCCGGTACCGTTGGTATATGGCATGACATGCGGAGAATATGCCAGTATGGTTAATGGAGAAGGTTGGCTGGCGAATAAACAAAACTGTAAGTTAACAGTTATACCAGTGATTGGTTATACCCATAAAAACTTGTATGAATTACCGGTAAAACCATCGCCTAATCTGCCGAATATGACAGCCATTTATTTGTACCCTTCTCTGGGTTTGTTTGAAGGAACAATTATGAGCGTAGGAAGGGGGACTGATTTTCCTTTTCAGGTAATCGGTCATCCCGATATGAAAAAGTACACCTTTACCTTTATACCAAAACCCAATGCCGGTTCCAAAACACCCAAGTATGAGAATAAAATGTGTAAAGGCTTTGATCTTAGGCATTTTGGCGATGAATACATTAAAAGCCTTAAGGAAATTTACCTGTTTTGGTTACAGGGAGCATACGACGACTTAAAGCGAGACGATTTCTTCGATCAGAATTTTAATTTTCATGCCGGTAATGATAAGCTACAGCAACAAATTAAAAGTGGCGCAACAGAAGATGAAATACGTAAAAGCTGGCAGAGTGAAATAGCGGGGTTTAAAGTCATTCGCAAAAAGTACCTCTTGTATCCGGATTTTGAATGATTAGATGAAGCCTAAAACACTTCAGTTTATATTTACCCACTACCTTAATTATCAGAGCATATTAGCCACTTATCTAAAAACAAAAAAAATCACATAATAATTAGTTAACGTAAGTTATGGATTAGAGAATGGCAAATTTTTTAGAAAAAATAGAAGGCACCTTGTCAAAAAAAGTATACGCCCTAAGCCCGGCAAAGAGAATGACGAAAAAATTTATTGGGCTTCTATGCCTTGTATGGTCAATGTCACATACGGTCATATGGATGATCCTTTGCTTCGGGTAAATAGAAACAGCCACCGGACGGGTGGCTGTTGTAATTAAAAGCTGTTTAGCTTTTAGCTCCCCCTCCTGGGCTCGAACCAGGGACCCCATGATTAACAGTCATGTGCTCTAACCAGCTGAGCTAAGGAGGAATTTCCCTTTAAATTGGGAGTGCAATATTACTATACATTTTATAAATAAACAATATATTTGCGAAAAAAAAATTAGTTAACCTTTAAATTACTTCATTATGAGTTTATTAGTGGTAGGTACTGTTGCTTTCGATGCTATAGAAACCCCTTTTGGCAAAACCGATAAAATCGTAGGTGGTGCTGCCAGTTACATTGCTCTTGCTGCTTCGTACTACACTAAAAGCATTAGCCTGGTTTCGGTTGTGGGCGATGATTTTCCGCAGGATTTTCTGAGTACACTAAAAAATCAGGGAGTGGATCTAAAAGGGTTGCAGATAAAAAAAGGTGAAAAATCCTTTTTCTGGTCAGGGAAATACCATAACGACCTTAATACCCGCGATACCCTGGCTACAGAATTAAATGTACTGGGTACTTTCGATCCCATAGTGCCAGAGGAGTATAAAAATTGCGAATTTCTTATGTTAGGCAATCTTATGCCGCTGGTGCAACAGAAAGTAATGCAGCAGCTAACAAAGCGCCCAAAATTAATTGTACTCGATACCATGAATTTCTGGATGGATACGGCTCCGGATGAATTGACAAAAACCATTGGAATGGTAGATGTACTTACCATCAATGATTCAGAAGCCCGTCAGCTTTCTGGAGAATATTCATTGGTAAAAGCTGCACAAAAAATACTGAATATGGGTATTAAAGTACTTATTATTAAAAAAGGCGAACATGGCGCGCTCCTTTTTAACCGCGACGAAGTGTTTTTTGCTCCGGCTCTTCCGCTGGAAGAAGTATATGATCCTACCGGTGCGGGCGACAGTTTTGCAGGTGGTTTTATTGGTTATCTGGCTCAAACCAAAGACATTTCGTTTGAAAACATGAAAAGAGCTATTATTTATGGTTCGGCTATGGCCAGTTTTACAGTGGAAAAATTTGGTACAGAAAAACTTATAGGTCTTTCGCAAAACACCATAGACGAACGCATACAGGAATTCATCGACCTGGTACAATTTGACCTGTCTTTTGCTTAATATCTTCATTTATCATTTAATACCATTTGGAAATATGTTTAGGCCAATTCTCTTTCAGCCGATTTGCCTAAACATGTTTATCCATAGGCATGTACTAATGCAATACCCTAAACAGCCTTGGACTGTTTCTCCTTAATATTGGTATTATTGTATTATAAAAAAGTACCCATCTGTTTAATATTATCAGTTAATAGTAATGATTTAAGGGAATTTTTTGCGTAGTTTAATTTACCTTGAGTTTTTTTTCAGAAAATCTGGTTATTTTTGCAACAATCATAATCACTATTAATGCTCCTATGAAAAAACAACTACTAAATCTTTTTGCTCTTGCAATTGGGCTGTGTTATGCGCCTTCATTGTCGTCGCAAACTGCCACCGCAGGAACCTTGACCATTACCTTTACCCAGGTAGCAAAATCGCCGGGGTATTCAGGCACAAAAAACTACCTGGCCGCATGGATACAAAACAGTTCAGGGCAGTTTATTAAAACCAAATTGTTTTATGCGCAAAATGAGGTCGACCACCTGCCTACATGGGCTGGTGCTTCATCAAACGGATCTACTACCAATTGTTTATCGGCATCCTGTAACAAAACAGATGCAACCACGGGTGCTACACTTGCTAATTTCAGTACACGAACAACTACCTGGGATGGTAAAAACGTGAATGGTTCGCAGAATGGAACCACCGTTCCGGATGGCGTATATACCATAAAAGTAGAAGAATGCTGGAATCATGGTACAACAGGAAATACTACTGCTTCCTGGACTTTTACCAAAGGCCCCAATCCCGATCATCAAACTCCTGCTAACAGCTCCTTTTTTACAGGTGTTGTATTAGACTGGCAACCAAGTGGAATAGGCGTGGAAGAGAGTAGTCCGGTGCTGCAAGGTGTGAGTGTTTACCCTAATCCGAGTGTAAATGGCATCTTTACCGTAGAGCATGAAAAAGCCAGCAATATTAGAGTAATGGACATGTTGGGCATGGAAGTAAAGAACACTAAAGTAGAACAGGGAACTGATAACACCAATCTTGATCTTTCCAGCCTGGCTAATGGTATTTATTTTATCTATGTACTGGATGGAGAAAAATCCTCAAAACATAAAGTAATAGTTAACAAATAACACCAATGTTAACGAGAAATGGGTTAAAAAACCATTTTGCCAAATACAAGGGGAGACCTATGTGCCTGGGCATATAATACCGTTTGAATTAATATAATGGTGCAATGTAGTGAAACGGAATTGCGCCATAACATTAATAGCAACGGCATTTACCACTTTAAATATTTTATTTGGATTGGACCAAATAAAATATAACATTGGTATAACCCGTTCAATTCATAGTATGGGAATTGAACACCTGTTCCCAATCGGAATAAACAGTTAGTCTCTTGGTTAAAACAAAAAGCGCCTTCAAAGAGGCGCTTTTTTATTTTGCTTTTTTTACTTTTTTGTATCCTTTACCCTCCCGGCGGAGCTTGCGTTTTTGCTTTCTGATGGCCTTGGCTTGCTGTTTTTCTACTTTTTTATTTTCCCTTGCTTCTCTTTTGCTGGAGAGATGTTTGGATTTTCCTCCATTTCCATTGGGATCTTTATCTACATAAGGGTTATAAGCATCCATTTTTCTTCGTTTACGCTTGCTGACGTGCCATTTGGAAAGTACCCGTCTGCGCTCCCTAGAATTTCCCATGTTTTGGGCTTTCAGGTAAGGAACTATAAACAGCGAAAAGAGAAGTAATAATACCAGCTGTGTTTTTCTGCGCATTTTCATTGCTTACTTACAAAGGAACGCTTTTCCTGAGAAATTTACAGCTATGTTTGAATTTTTTATTCAGTTTTTAACAGTCTGGGGCATTAGCGCCGAAATAAGTATCTTTGCTGTACAACTAGATATAACCGACCCATGCTGCAAGATAACTGGACGAAAGAAGAGATCAACGCATTATACCACACACCCTTACTGGAACTGATACAGAAAGCCTCTGAAGTGCACAAACGTTTTCATAATACCGGCGAAGTTCAGGTAAGCTCGCTTATTTCTATCAAAACCGGGGGTTGTCCCGAAGATTGTGCTTATTGCCCTCAGGCAGCTCGTTATAATACAGAAGTGAAAGTACATCGTCTTATGGAAGTGAATGAGGTATTGGAACTGGCTGATAATGCTAAAGCCGGAGGAGCCTCGCGTGTATGCCTGGGTGCCGCCTGGCGCGAGGTAAGGGATAACCGCGATTTTGATAAAGTATTGGAAATGGTAAAAGGCATTAACAGCAAGCACATGGAAGTTTGTTGTACTCTGGGGATGCTTACGGAAGATCAGGCGCGTAAACTTGCTGATGCCGGTTTGTATGCCTATAACCACAACCTGGATACCTCGGAAGAAAATTATGGCAACATTATAAGTACCCGTACTTACGAAGACAGGCTCAAAACCATTAATAATGTACGTAAAGCCGGGCTTACAGTGTGTTCAGGAGGAATCATAGGTATGGGCGAAAGCGTGGATGATCGTATAGGTATGTTATACACTCTTAGTCTTCTCAGGCCTCAACCAGAATCAGTGCCTATTAATGCACTGGTTGCAGTAGAAGGCACCCCACTTGAAGACCAGAGACCAGTTCCTATTTGGGATATGGTGCGCATGATTGCTACCACCCGTATTGTAATGCCTACCACAGCTGTACGCTTGTCGGCTGGCCGGCTGAGTATGAGCATGGAAGGGCAGGCCCTTTGTTTCCTTGCCGGAGCCAATTCTATTTTTGCCGGAGATAAACTGTTAACTACTCCTAATCCTGAATATAATCAGGATATGGAGATGTTTAATATTCTTGGACTTAAGCCAAAGGCGGCTTTTGCTGATAAAAAAGTTGAAGCGGAATAAAATCCCATAGTTTTATGCAAATCCAGCACTTACTCAATGAATTATTACGCTTATCAATTTACGGTTAGTCCGCTGCAACCCGGATCGGACATTTTAATTGCTTTGCTGAGCGACTGTGGATTTGAAAGTTTTGTGAATACCAATAATGGTTTTGAGGCATTTGTGCAGGGAGAGCTCCTTAATGAAGAAGCGTTACATGCGCTGGAGGGGTTTGATTTTTCTTTTTCCTTTTCCCGACAATTAATCGAACAGAAAAACTGGAACGAGGAGTGGGAAAGAAATTTTCATCCCGTGTATGTAGAGGATAAATGTTGCATTCGTGCGCCATTCCATCCGGATCCTGAAATGGTACAACAAGATATTGTTATTCAACCCAAAATGTCTTTTGGAACCGGGCATCACGATACTACATGGCTGATGTGCCGTGAACTCTTTGAAATGGATATGCAGGAAAAAATAGTGCTGGATATGGGTTGTGGAACAGGAGTGTTGGCTATTTTATCAGAAAAACGGGGTGCTGCAGCGATAGATGCCATTGATATTGATGTATGGAGTTATGAAAATGCTTTGGAAAACTGCGAAGTGAATGACTGTACGAAAATAACTGTAATGCAGGGAGACTGCCGGATGATGGGCACCGCCAAATACCATGTACTGTTGGCCAACATCAACCGGAATATACTCATACAGGATATGGAAGCTTATTATAGAAGCCTTCGGCCAGGGGGTATTGCTCTTTTCAGTGGTTTTTTTGAAAGCGATATACCAGAACTTACTAAATGTGCCCAGTTGAGTGGCTTCCAATCTGTCACTTCGGAAAGTAGAAATAACTGGGCACTCTTAAAATTTCAAAAAAGTACTATGACAAGCAAGTAAATTAACCATTTGTCATTTTTTTATAATAGCAAAATCGAACCCGCGGTACGGTTTCCCGTACGACAGTTTAGTCTCGGCTGAGCCGAGATTCCTTTCGGCCTCCCCAACTCCGTATCTAAAGAGCATTTTCTGTTATCCTTTATGCAAGAATATTTTGCAGATTGAAAATAATTTTCCCAGGCATATTGAACTTTACTGTAGTCGGGGTGAGAGGACTCGAACCTCCGGCCTCCACGTCCCGAACGTGGCGCGCTAGCCAACTGCGCTACACCCCGAAAGGGAATGAAAATGTAAAGAGAAATGTCCGAAAACAAAAAAACCAACACTTTCGTGAAGGTTTTGATGTCGGGGTGGCAGGATTCGAACCTGCGACCTCCTGCTCCCAAAGCAGGCGCGATAACCGGGCTACGCTACACCCCGAGGTGTAAATTTAACCTCAAAAAAGAACGATCAGAAGTCATTTCTCGTTTGCGGTGAGGGCGGGATTCGAACCCGCGGTACGGTTTCCCGTACGACAGTTTAGCAAACTGTTCCTTTCGGCCTCTCAGGCACCTCACCTAAAAGAACATATCATAGCACATACAGGTGGGTTTTCCTTGAGACAGTTTAGTCTCGGCTG
>JACCDG011188553.1_pt1 | contig 22109 bp, 22 predicted proteins | sample 7442471 | NCBI WGS metagenome assembly JACCDG01 (sample SAMN15323444, study PRJNA562643) | freshwater metagenome | isolation source: river surface water | place: USA:Blue River Watershed | collected 2017-08-17 | reverse complement strand
CACGGTGTGTAGTTCTCCGTGAGTGGCTTTCGTATCTCCAGTAGAAGATGCTGGCAATGAATCCCACTGAATGAATGAATTGGTAGAAAAATCACTAGTTGATAAAATACCATGAAATTCAGAACTATATGAAGTTAGTTTCTTACGAAACTAGAATACTGATGAGTGATCAGGAATTTAAGCCTATGGAGTGTTATACTAAACTGGAGTAGTTCTGCTTGCAGAACCAAACAGGACACTGAGAAGTAGGAATAGTAAAACTTAATATGTTTTATATCATTCGGAGTAATTCAGTGGTTTAGAATGTCGAACTGTCAATTCGAAAGTCGTAGGTTCGAGTCCTACCTCGCCAGCCACTAAAAATTATAATAAAATATCGGGGTAGTAGCTCAATTGTGAGAGCACCTGCTTTGCAAGCAGGGGGTTGTGAGTTCGATCCTCACCTATTCCACCACATTAAATAGATCAATAAATAAAGGAAATAGCAATGACTGAATTAAACAAAACTACTCATGAACAAATCGTTGAAGCTTATGAAACATACTTAGCTGAACATAATCGCTTTGTAGAGAAACAAATTAAAGCATGTGCTCCACGAGCACGAAAAGCATTACACAAATTAGTTACACTAGGTAAAGCTCGTCGTAAAGAAATTCAAGCAGAAAAAGATTCTTTGTCTACAGTTAAAGCTGACTAATTACTAGTGAATAACCTCACCTGATTTCAGGTGAGGATAACTTATTTTTGGAGCACTATTTTTGAGCTTATTAAATTTATTAGACAAAAAAAGAATTGCTTCTAAGCTAAATTACGATGTAGTCAGACTGGACAAAGGAAGCAGAGGAGAGAGGGTAATACCAAAGGGTATTAAGTCCATCTCCAATTTAAGAGATTTTTCATCTGAATGGGAACATTCACTTAGAAAAGATCCTAATGTATCACAATTGCATGTCAAACTAGAGGCATACAATAGAATGGACCAATACGGAGCCATTCCTTCAGCAGTATTAAATATATTTACTGATGAAGCCTTAAATGTCACTAAATCACACCTACCATCAATAGAATTCACCGTAAATGACCCCACAGTAGAAGATAGAATAAGGGAGTGCCTAAGTCTAAATAATGTATTTGATAATTCGAAAATACGTGAGGACTTAAGAACCATGTTAAAGTATGGTGATTTCGCTTATACTTTAAAATTCTATAGAGACACTGCAAGTACTCAAGAGAAAGACGCATTTCTCACTGAATCAATCGAAAGAAAAATAAATAAAATATCAGAACCTTTTAAACCTCATGAAATAGCTTTAAGTTACCTATCTCCAGAATCCTACACTCTAGAAGGATTCAGAAATCAAGTATTTAAACTAAAAGCATTTGATAGGGTTAAGAAAGATTATGACCCCTGGGAATTGAGAATAAAACAAGTTCCCCTATATAGTAATATATAGAAAAAAACTCCTTTAATTGCTGGAAACTCCTTAGAGCTTAAGTTACCAAAGTGTAATAATACTTAAGATTGGACAATCAGCAGCCAAGCATTAATGCCGTTATAGTTAAGTGGTATAACAGTTGACTTGTAATCATCAATCCGTAGTTCGACTCTACGTGACGGCACCAATGAAGGTTCAACGACTAGAGCGTAAGCTCGTACACTCAAGTGAGTGGAAATGGGGAGCTCCTAACCAGAAAATCTGGTGGATGAAGATATAGTCTAGTCTCATATGAGAATATGAGAACTATTAAGTTAGTTATCAAGAATTAACGACTCTTGATTAATTTTGTAAGTTGTTTTATTCAATTTACCTTCCAGAAGAAATTTTCCTCGTGGAGAGAGTATTCTTGAACCAGGCCGTGTCCCGTTCGAAGTTTACATTTAAGCTTCCCTTTACAGTAATGTAATTGATAAACCTATTGAATTGCTGGAACCCCCTTAGAGCTAGTTAAACTACAACGTAAGAATTAAATATATCTAAGCGTGAATGTTTGAAAATTAACTAGATTGGGCAATCAGCAGCCGAGCCTCGAATAGAGGAAGGTTCAACGACTATCGAAAAGCAAGTCTAGAAAACTTGAACTGAGTAGAGTAGTGCCAAGTGGCACGAAGTGGTAGGCTCCTATAAGTGAAATTCTTATAGGATGAAGATATAGTCTCGACATCGCATGAAAGTGCGAGAACTATTAAGTTAGTTATTAAGAATTAACGAATCTTAATTAAGGAAAATGATCAGATTGAAAAAGAAAGTATATTGTTACGAAACAGGTGAGTGCTTCGAATCTATAAGAGAAGCAGCCATAAAACATAATGTTTCAAGACCGAAAGTATGCATGGCTATAAACAAGCCTAATATTTCTACTAAAAATTTACATTGGTGTACAGATTTATCTATCTTTGATGGAATTGAATTGAGTAGCGGGAAGGGGCAAAACCTTACCACTCGAAAAAAGATTTATTGTTATGAAACCAAAGAAGAGTTTAAATCTATAGCAGACGCAGTTAATAAATATGGATCTAGGAATGGACCTGCCTTAAAGCAATCTATAGATAATCCATCAAAAACTGCGTATGGTTACCACTGGTGTACCGATTTAAGTATATTTGACGGTAAAGAACTAATTAAAAGTTCTGGAAAATATGTTTATTGTTTTGAAACAAGAGAGAGGTTTTATTCCTTAAAAGAAGCTTCTAAGTCTATTGGTTTGAAAAGAAGCAGTCACATGGGGACTGTAGTCAATCAACCGAATAAGACTTGCGGTGGCTATCATTGGTGTACTGACTTATCTATCTTCGAGGGTAGAGAACTTACATTCAATAGCACTAAATCCCAATACGAGTTTGAAATAATTGAGTTTATCAAATCATTAGGGATTTATAACATACGTCATTCTGATAGGAAAGAGATTCGTCCCTATGAGATAGACATATTCCTTCCGGATTATATGTTTGCTATTGAATTTAATGGAAAGTTTTGGCACAATGATGATTTAATGCTTAAATACTACAAAAGAAAACCTACTTCAAGAAAGTTGAAAACCGACTTATGTGAAAGTAAGGGCATATTTCTTTTTCATATTGAAGAAAAAGATTACGTAGAAAATAAATCTAGCGTACTCTCTTTTATTAAAAATCATTTAACGCTTAAGTGTGACTGAGCAACTTCTATATTATGCAAGATCCTCTAAAGTTGAGAGACTTGTTATAACATATCCAGAGGGTAATGACCCTTCTACAGACTTTTCAAATTTAGTCAATGTTAGATCTAACATTGACAACTCAAGATTCTTCAACAATTTCTCCAATCAAGGTGCTTCAGGTGTTATGACTAGAAATAGTGATACCTCTTTGAACACTATGTACTTTATCCCAGATACCCTCACTCTATCTAATATTAAAAATAATATTGATGTATCTTCAATCGAAGATGTTAAGTATCTTAAGGATAAGTTAATTGATGCTTTAGGTATACCAAAAAGTGCAATAACTTCTTCCGAGGATTCAGGCCAAGTTTCTGATTTCAGAACTTTGCCACTGGATGAGATTGATTCCATATCTGCGAAAAGAATACCTTACATTCAAAATGCTCTTTTATCTGGATGGGAAAAATTAATTACTTTACTAGCATACTATTTTGGTGCTGATATGGACACTTTAAAAGTCCAAGTATTAATTAAGTCACCTAGTAAAATATCCTCTAAACTTACTAAAGAATATATGGCTGGATTTGAGTTTGCTAGAAACTCTATAGCCCTACTGAGAGAAGTTGATCCTGATTATAAGGTCTCTTTGACTGACTATAAGCACCTTCTTAGTAATATAGGACTTAACCCTGAAGTTCTTAACGTACCAAACTTTATCAAAAAGTCTAGCTCTGCTGGATTAGATTTTGGTGTCCCTCAAGAGGGATCTGAAGAGCCAGATTTTGGTGGTACAGAAGATATTGGAACTGAGCCATCTAATTCGGATACTCAGAATGAATCATTAAATAAAATTAAAAAATCATACCTTAAGGAATCTTTACCTAGGAAGTTTAACTATCCTGTTCAGATTGATGAGAACTCGTTTGTTCACCCCAGGGTTTATGATTGTTTTGTTCATTATTAGGATCAAATGGAAAAGATACTATTATTAGAATCGTTCTCAGATATAAAACCTCGTGTCAGAGATGATCTTCTTATAGAGAGCTTTAACAACAATCCAGTAATTGCCACCATTGAATTCCCTTGCCTTCCTCTTGATACAGAAACTGGCAATGGTAGGATATATGGTAGTCCAGTAATTTCTTTGGCCTCACAGGAATCTAACCGTAAGATCAAAGATAAACAAGTTACACTTTGGTGTACTGCAGATGGTCATCCTGAAGAGGAAGTTCCTGAACCTGCAGATTCATCTCATATTGTAACTGAGTCTTGGATTGAAAATGGCTATTTATGGTCGAGAGCTCTCGTTATAGATACTCAACGAGGGAGAGATTTCCTAACCTTAATTAGATTATGCGAATCTGGTAATGCTACCGGAATTGGGTTTTCTATCAGAGGAACAGGAGCTCTTTCTGGTAAGAATGTAACGAAATATGAATATTTAGGAACAGATGCAGTCGGAATTCCCTCAACTGGTCTAAAAGCTAAACCAATACGGATTGGAACTTTGGAAGAGAAAGTATCTGAAAGCCTAGAAACAAAAAATAAAGAAAATCTTACAGAAAATAGGGAACCTACAAAGATGTCTAATCAATCTTTAACAAATATATCCTCTATTCAAGCTATTTTAGCAGAATCTATTTCTAAGATCAACGCTACATCTAGCTTAATAGAAGCATCTTCTATTATCACTAGAACCGAAAGTAATTTAGAGAAACTTACAGTTATTGAATCCTCCTCAGGAATCTTATCTGCAGGACCAATTCTTAGGGAATGGGAAGAATCTAAAAAAGCGGTAGAAGAAAAATTACATCCTACAAAAAAAGAAACTTGCACTGAAGAACTTGAAGGTTCAGACGTGAATGTTTCTGATGAGAATCAAAATCAAACTTCAGTGGAAGAGAGTCGAGAGAAAATTAAAGAATTAGAAGAGTCTTTAACTCTAACAACTAAATCACTTGCAGAATCAATAAACACATCCCGTAAAAAATCTAAAGAATTGTTATCTGAAAATACTAGTTTAAAAGAGAGCCTAGAGAAAGTTAAACAAGAAAGTTTATCATCTTTAATGTCATCTAATACATTCAAGGCTCTTGCAGAATCAAATCAAAGAAATTACGATTCGTTAAAAGAATCTTCATCTAAAGAGATTACTGGTCTTAATGAACAAATCTCAAAATTGACTAAAGAAAATTTAAATTTAGTCAAATATGGAGCTGCTGCTAAAATGGCAGCAACGCACTTGGCTTCTCGTATCGTTAAGGAACAGTAGTCATGATTATTCAAACCGAAGATCTTGAATTTCAAAATCTTCTTGAGAGTCTAAATGTTAAAGAAGCTTCTTCAGTAGAAGAAGTTAATTCTTTATTCAAAGAAAGCAAAGCTAAAGACTTTGTTTTAATAGAGTCTTCTGAAGGAGTAATTGAAGTTCAGAGAATATTGAAAGGCTAGAAATGTCAATTTATAATGCATTACAAGGCTATGCAAATAAAACAAGATCCGGTGAAGTTTCAAATCCAGGTAGTTATCAATCTGAAGTAAATATCAACCCATCAAAAGTTGGTGGTTCTGAAGGATTGAAGAAGACTGCTGCTTTAGAACCTTCTTTTGTAAGAAAAGGTGAAAAAGCAACTAAGTTAGCAGAGGACTTAATCAGTCAATATGCTAAGATTATAGAATCTTCAGATCTTGATTCAGGATCAGGTAGTTTTACAAATCAAAAATTTGATGGAAAAAATGCTTTTATTAAATTTGATCAAGGTAAAACATCATCACCTATCAAAGTAAAGCTACAGAAAAAATAAATAACTAATTTTTTTGGAATATATAATATATGTCTACATCACCAGTAGTTAATCGCGCAGAAGCTATCGTTAATTCAGCTCCTTCAGCAAAACAAAAGTCACTAACAGAATCATTAATTAGCCTTCCTTCTTATGGAACTCTATCAAAAGCACCTAAATCTGCGGAAGTAATGAATGCTAAAGATGTATTACAACTTCACCCTGAATGGGAGTACCGATATCCTCAATTGGTTGAGTCTTTAACAGAAAAGATTAATCCAGAAACAGGTAAAAACTCAAATAAATATTCAACTAAAGTAGCCGATGCAACTTTAGTTTGTGCCCACAATACCTATGAACGTTTCATGGAAAACATGAATGATGTTTCTTTTTACCAAAGCTCTGGTTTTCAAAAAAACTTAAGCCTATTAAATAAAGTGTTAAAAGCAGATGTTTTATCTAATTACATCTCTGAAAGCACTCAAACAGGTAAAATGACAGAGAGCACAATCACTACAACTAATAACGTATACAATCCTGCATACAGCGTTGTTGATATGATGGGTGTTACTTATCCTGGTTCAGTTCTTCACAATTTAACTGATGTTATGCCTATTCCACAAAAATGGAATAAAGCTTTCCGCTTAATGCCACGTTTCTCTGATAATGGTGGTGGTGTAACAGCTAACGAAATCATTTTCCAAAATCCTACTGACGGTTACTATGCATCTACATTCCGTACTGCAAATTTAACTGGTCAAGCAGGTAATACCGGCCCATTTAACATTCCATTACCCGATGGCCCAGTTGCATTTGGTTCAGTTTACATCACATTAAATGCTGGTGGTACAACCTACATCGTTCAAGATGATGGCGCTGGCAATTTAGTGTGTCAACAAAATCCTGCATTATTAGTAGTAGGTAGCTCAGTTATCTATGACAATGCTTCCTCTCAAGGTCTAGTTACATTCAGCACTACAATTCCTATCTCAGTAGCTCCACTGGATACAATAGTTGTAGGATATGATAATGACTATCAAAATGATACGTTTATGAACTCAGATATCCGTAGTGTGTTTTTAGATTATGAGACATTAGATCTTCAAGCTCAAGCTAACCCATTACGTATTACTGTTTCTCAAGAGATGGAATTTGAGATTAAATCTCTTTCTGACACATCATGTGTTGAAACATTGCAACAAGTAGCAGTTGGTCTATTATCTAACGAACGTGATATTCGTTATATGAACAACATTCGTCGTGTAGCAGTTTACAATCCCGCTCTTGACTTCCAAGCTTCTTCATTAGCCTACCCTAATATTGCATTATCTGCAGTATATTCATTGTTTGAACTTAAAGTTAACATGGCTCGTTCATTGATTCAAAACTCAATGGGTCGTGGTGACGTTTCAACATTGATCGTAGGTACTCAAGCTGCGGATATTTTGATGTATTGTCCTTCATTCGAAGCTTCTGATATTCGCAACCCTATTGGTCCATACTTATTTGGTACATTACAAAACGGTGCGGTTTCAATCATCAAAAATCCGTATATGGCAGTAAATGAATATGTAATTTACTTTAAAGGGTACACTGCTGTAGATGCTCCAATTCTACACGCTGACTGGATTCCATTCTATGTGACTGATAAATTACAGATGTACGATTTTAACAATTATCAAGCGTTTGCTTCATGGTATACACAAGTTAAGAATCCTTGGGTAACACAAGGTGTTAACACTACTGGTGGTTATGTATGGAAAGGATTGACCTTAATAAGTCCTTTTAAAATCTCTTTAATTGCTGGAAACTCTTTAGAGCTCAACTATAGCTTAGTATGAACTAAGTGATGAACAAGGTTGAGATTAGACAATCAGCAGCGAAGCTGTAGCAATACAGAACGTTCAACGACTATCCCGTAAGGGAGTACACTCAAGTGAGTGGAAACAGGAGACTCTAATTAATAAGTTAATTAGATGATGATATAGTCTGTTCTATATAGAAATATATAGATGTAAGTTAGAAAACTTTTCTTATTCTTACTGGCAGTGATTAACGACCACTGTTGAACACAAGTTATTTTAGGTTACGGTTCTTAATCGATCATAAGATAAATCAAAAGGCAAGGTTTTTACCTTGCCTTTTTTATTGTCAGAATATAGCTATTGACAAATCACGGTAAATTGTGATATAATACTGTTTTAAATTTAAGCTATATTATGATAATAGGTTACATATATAAAACAACAATATTGAATAAGAATTCATCTTTAAATAATCACTATTACATTGGAAAGCACTGCTCTATAAGCTGTGGAAAAACTGAAGAAGAAGCTAAAAAAGATGGTTATTTTGGTAGTGGTTCTATAATCAGAAAATATATCAAAAAGAATGGAACCTCTAATTTATTCAAAGAAATATTAAAATTTATAGAAATTAATGAAAATGTTGAAGATGCAGAAGAGAGTTTTTTAAATCTAGAATTTGACTCTTTTGGAAACAAAATAAGTGAGTTATGTTTAAACTTAAAAAACAAATCGATAGGATTTGGTCATGGTAATAGTAATATCATGAAAAGAGACGATATTCGACAAAAAAGTAGTATATCTCAAAAAATAAGCCAAAACAAACCAGAAGTAAAAGAAAAGCAAATAGCCTCTCAAAAAAGTAGGTGGAAAAATCCTGAGCTAAGAAAATCTCAAAGTGATATTTTGAAAAATAACTGGAGAGATAGTTCTTTCACAGAAAAAGTAAGAAAGTCTAGGCGAGACTATTATGATAATCCACAAAATATCCAGAAAATTAGTCAGATTCAATCCGAAGTTCAAAATAGACCTGAAAACAGAGGTAGACAATCTGGCAGGATGATGTATTGTCTGGAATTTAGGGAAATGGGACTTAAATATGCCTATGAATGGAGAGAGAAGTTATTTCCATTAGAAAAATCCCGTGTTCAATCTGATATGCATCAATGTTGTGCAATTAATGAAGATAGAATTACTAAAAATATGGATATTAATTTAAGAAAAACTAAAGGGTATACTTTTTCCTATATTTAGAAGAGTGATTCATTTTGGGTTATGGCTCTTAATAAGCACTGATTAAGGCAGGGTTTTTACCCTGTCTTTTTATTATTTATATCAAATAAAGCTTGACAAATCACGGTATTTGATGATATAATACGTCATTAAACATATTATAAAAAGGAAAAATCGTGGCCAGAGTAATTTATTGCCATGAAACTAAAGAAAGATTTAGTTCTATACGTAAAGCTGCTGAAAAGTATAATGTAAACCCTGCAGGGCTACAGTTAATTATTGATAATCCAGATAGAACTGTTAAGGGTTATCACTGGTGTTCTGACTTATCTGTATTTGATGGAGCAGATCTTAGGGAGGGTCAAAAGGGTAAATCAGTTTATTGCTATGAAAAAAGAGAGATGTTTGAATCAATAGCTAAGGCAGCTAGTGATTATGGAACTAGGGCATCCGATATTCACAGGGCACTAAACAACCTGAACAGAACTGCAGCAGGTTTTCATTGGTGTACAGATCTAAGTATATTTGATGGTAAGGTAGTGACTAGTGGATCAGAGGGATCTTTTTCCACCATATATTGTCATGAGACAAAAGAAAAGTTTCCATCTTTTCGAGAAGCTTCAAGAAGAAGTGGCCAAAAGGGGTTAAGTTCATTTATTTTATGTCTTAATAATCCTAATAAAACAGCAGCAGGTTTTCATTGGTGTACAGATTTATCTATATTTGATGGAAAAGAATTAGTTTATCCTAACTCAGGTACATCTGTCAAAGAGAAAAAACTAGTTGATTTTGTTAAGTCTATCTACAAAGATGAAATAATTGAAAATTCCAGAAAAGTTATCCCTCCTCAAGAGTTAGATATGTTAATTCCACAGAAAAACTTGGCCGTAGAGTTTAATGGAAACTATTGGCATAGTGAGAATTACAAAGATAAAGATTATCATATCAATAAGACCAATCTATGCAGAGGAAAGGGTATTCAATTAATTCATATCTTTGAACACCAATGGGATAGTAAGTCTGAAATATTTAAATCTGTTATATCTAATAAGTTAGGTCTATCACAAAAGATTTATGCTAGAAAATGTAAAGTAGTTGAGTTAGACTCTGTCTCGACAAACTCATTTTTAGATGAAAATCATCTTCAGGGGAGATGTAATTCATCTATTAGACTAGGTCTAACCTATAATGATGAATTAGCGTCTGTTATGACTTTTGGAAAACCTAGATTTGACAGTAATCATGAATTTGAACTATTAAGATTTTGCAACAAATTAAACACTACAGTCATAGGTGGTGCTAGTAAATTACTTAAGTATTTCAAGTCAATATATTCTCCTACATCTATTATCTCTTATGCCAATCTTCAGTGGAGTGATGGAAAAGTTTATGAAAATTTAGGATTCACAAATATAGGAACCTCTTCACCTAATTATTGGTGGATTAAGGGTGAATTAGTTTTGACTAGATATCAGTGTCAGAAGCATAAGCTAGGAGTTTTACTTGGAGATGATTTTAATCCGTCTTTGTCTGAAAAAGAAAATATGGAGGTAAATGGCTATTTTAAAGTTAATGATTGTGGTAATCTTGTTTTTTCTTGGAGAAGATTTAATTGAATGATCAATTTAGTGCAGTAGAGATATCTCTGCCAGATAGTGTTATAGAGAGTGCTATAGAGTATGTTAAGACCAACTACTCAGATACTCTTAAGATGTCTTTTTCATATGAACAGATAAGTATTGGTGATATGGAAATTCTTCCGGATCATTTAAAAATCTATTTACATGAAAATGGAAATTTTAAATCAGTTAGTAAATACATAGAATTTTGTGTTAATTTGCTAATGTGTGACTCTCTAGACTTCTTTTTTAGTCTGGAAAATATAATAACTTTTGATGGAGACAGTGATGAGTAGACTCGTAACAAAAATAAAAATGATAGGCAAGATATTTAAAACTGCAAATAAGGAACCTTCTTCAACAGTTACTGAAACAGTGATTAATGAAAAATTTACGATTGAAGAAAAACCACTTGATATTGTAGCTTCTGAAGAAATTCAAACTATTATAACTATACCGGAGATGGTTCAAGGAAATAGCTACCCTGTAGAAGATCAAAGTAAAGAAGTTAACAAAAGAGATGTAGTAATTGTTAATTTGGAGAAACAAATTTCAGATCTGAGGAGTTTCTTAATTAGGAATTCTATTGGTAGAGATAGAGTGGAAATAATCTATCCATTCTCTAACAGTCACGATAATGCTAAGATTATAGTAAATTCAGCAGAATATAATTTTAATAAAGAGAGTTCATTATTTCAAAAGAGAAAGACCTTGATAAACTTCATTTGCCAAGAATTGAAAATTTAATAAAATTTATAGTGAGATTTACACTTCTGATAAGACTAGACTATCTAAATAAACTTGACAAAACACGGTATTTTATGATATAATATCGTCTTATAATCATTTTTCAATGGGATAATTATGCAAACTAGTTCCTTTATTGAAGAGCTGTCTAATGAGACCATCATAAAGAATAATATTTATTCCATACTTGGGTGGGATACTATTAATGAGCAAGGTATCCCATTGCAAGCAAGAATAAATTCTGCAGATATATGGCAAGGAATATTCACATATTATTCTGCATGTCCTATAGTTAATGGGTGGTATGTGGACAATCTTTTAAATACTGAAAGAATAATAGACTTAAATATAGCTAAACCATCACAATCTGATGAGTGGTTTTTTATAGGTATTAACTTCATCAAAAGTACCTCTTGTATAGCAATATACTCGTAACAGTAAACAATGTGAATTGCTGGAAGTCCCTTAGAGCTTAACTATAGCACATCTTTGATGTGTGATGAACAAGGTTAAGATTGGGTAATCAGCAGCCGAGCCTCGAACAGAGGAAGGTTCAACGACTATCGAAAAGCAAGTCTAGAAAACTTGAACTGAGTAGAGTAGTGCCAAGTGGCACGAAGCGCATTGCTCCTATAAGTGAAACTCTTATAGGATGAAGATATAGTCTGGACTGAATGGAAACATTCAGATGTAAGTTAAGTAATTGATATACTTATTCTTACTGACTTAGTCTAACGAACTAAGTTGAACACTTAATCACTTTAGTAACCTCCAAAATGTTGTGAAACAGTTCGGATTTCTTATGGAGGTTTAATGTTTTACGTTTATTGTGATGTCAATAAGGCATCAGGAAAAATTTTTTATGTAGGTTCGGGGTCAATGTCCCGTATCAAGTATTTTAAAAAAAGAAATCCATATTGGGAACGCTATGTTGACAAATATGGTGATTGGGAAAGATTTATAGTTTACGAGACTGAATCCCGTGAAGAAGCTTACGATGTTGAATTAATCTACATAGCACTTAACTGGGACTCTAAAAACTTAACAAATTTAATTATAGATTCAAGAAATCATAGGGAAATTGCTAAACTTGGTGGTGCTAAGTCTAAGACTCTCAAACTTGGAATAAATGGTCTTACCTCAGAAGAAAGATCTGAAAATTTCAGGAAATGGTTCACCTCAATTTCGGAAGAAGATAGATTACATCACATATCTAAGTGTACATCAAAATTAGATGATATAAATAGTTTAACATTAGAGTGCGAGCATTGTCATGTTAAAACTACTTTAGGGAATTACAATAGATGGCATGGAGATAAATGTTCGTCTGTATCAGCTAGAAAAATTTCTAGATGTGAGTTTTGCAATAATTATTTTGAATCTGGTAACTTAGGTCAGCATAAGAGATCTTGCGAACTAAATCCAAATAAAACTCCTTATGTATATAATGATTTCATCTGCAATTTTTGCAATGTTTCTATAAGTACAAATAATAAAACCCAACATTTAAGATCTTGTTTAGAGAACCCAAATAGGGTGCTTAAACCTAATAGCAAATATCGATGTGATAAATGCGATAAAATAATTCTATATAAACAAAAAAATAAAACATGATAAGAAGTGCAACCCGTGTTGGTGAAGGAAGAATTTTTAATTACTCCAGTAACTTACTAGATACTAGACTATTAGGAATAGCTAGATCGTTTTTCTTTGTCGACCCATTACAGCGTCAATACGTATCTACTTCTATAGATGACAACATAGGCAAGCCAGAATATTTTTATGATAAAATTAGAAATGTGATACATATTGTCTCGGGTGGAGATGCTATTACATCAGTAAGAATTGGTTGGGGGTCTCGCGATATGAGGAGACTTGAACCTAAGCACCTTAAGGGTATATCAAATTTAATAGCCACCACTTACTATGAGAGAATTATGGGTATGAGGGATCAATTAACCTTCTCTACTACTGATGTTAAATTCAATCCTGAGGTTCTTAAGAATAAGTTAGATAGAATAATTAAAGAGAGTGAAGAATTCCTTAAAAAGATACGTCCTCATATAATTCTTAAAGGATAATTATGAACTACATGGAAGAGATGGCAATAGCATCTGCCAAAGTTCAGGCTCAGATGAGAGATTCTCAAGTAGACATTAATGGATACGAAGTAGATCTTCTCACTAATGTAAAGTCTAATGATCTTACTGATTTCGGTGAAGTTTCATATTACACAGAAAGAAATGTAACTAAAATTAAAGTAGTTACCGATCTAGAGAACTGGTATCAAATGATGCCTTTCGATGGTCAGGGAAAGGTAATTGAGACCGGAACCAAAAAACAATTCACTTGTTATGTTAAGACAACCCAGTTAATTAATCAAGGAGACTTGATTAGACTCGACTATAGTTATTCAGATCCAACTGTCCAGCCAAAATACTATCAAATCAAAAAAGTAGAGGTTAGCTCCCCTATTATCCCTATTTCAAAAAAAATCACTATATCTCCTTACTTGTTGCCAGTTAAATTGGATCAAACAACTAATCCGAGATCAGATTATTCAGACTCTCAGCCAAACTTTAATGTAGACCTGGTTGATGACTTCAATTAATTTTTTAGAAAGAAATTTTTAAATGGATGAAATTAACAATAATCAGGCTACAGAAACTGCTGCAGCTGAAGATGTTACCTCTCAATCTCAAGATACTTCAGATATCGAAAAAATCACAACTCCAGAAGAACTGCAAATGATCAGAATTGGCGAAGGTGCCGATGAAGTGGCTAGTCAATTGGATGTATACCATATTAATTCACCTGAGTTAGCTAATTTCCCTTTCGTTATTGCAGTAGATAATGATGGAGATGAAGATGATGGAATTATCTTAACCGCTACAGCAGAACAAGTTAGCGGGGAGGATTTCAAGCCAGAAGATTTTCAAGTTAAGTTATTAGGTATTGCTGAAAAAGTTCTTTCACCTATTGCAGAAGAGCCAGTCAGTGAAGAACCAGAGTTAGGTCAGGCTCAAGGGTCACTAGGTAATATAGACGACACAGCGTCAATACCTTCTGCAAGTGACACTGCTGCAATTGGTTTAGATACAACTAAAGAATCTCAAGACAATAAAGTTAAAGTAGATCTTCCAGAGTTCAGCATAGATGTTATGCTAGATAAAATTTTTGGGTCTGATGTGGATTACGAACACACTGCATCTGAGGATTTTGTTATGGTTAAACCTGAAGATGTTGAAAAAGTTAAGCAGATGCTTGACAAGATCCAGAAAAAAGGTGAAGTAATAGAAGAGGCTGATGAAGCCCATTTCGTTGTTGAAGATCCTGAAAATAAAGAAATCAAAGTAGTATCTAAAGAGAGCATGAAATCTATGTTCTCTAAAAACCCACTTATCAAATCTATCATTTATAAAGAATCTATGACTGACAGCGAGATTGTGGAGAATCTTTTCAGAGAAGATGAAACAGTAACAGATTCTGTTGGTGAATTAGAAGACGCTTCTACACCAGAAGAAAAGATGGATGTCAACCTCCCTAGCTCATCAGATGAAGACGAGACTGTAGAGGAAATTACAATAGATAAAAATGAAGACTGTTCAGTCCGCATCAAGGGTTATGTTTACGGTCTCTTAGTTGCATTTTTAGGTCAAGAAAAGGCAGATGAAATTATGGAAGATATAAAAACTTCAAAATTAGATAAAGATAGTCCAGAATATAAAGTAGAGTCACTGTTCTCTAAGTTGAGAGACTATGTTAACCTTAAAGAATCAGAAGAAGGTCAGAGTTTAGTTAATGTTGAGATGATCTCTCCTGACTTTAAAGAAGTTGATGTAGATGGCAAGGCCTATGGAGACATGACCCTCGAAGTCCACAACGTATTTCAAGATTCTGAAGGTGGTGTAAAAGAAGAAACCTCTAAGGGTGCCACCAATAAAGAAGAATCTGAAAAAGATAAAGATTAGTTATGACAACCATTGAATCTTCTATGCTATCATTAGAAGATTTGGTTGAGATAGAAAACACTCCCACAGATAAGTTTGAGATAAGAGATGCCTTCGAAGAGGGTACTCCTATCTTCGACGATAATTATCGTGACGGAAATCAAGTTTATTCTACTACCATATCTATAATGAAAGGTGTTAGAAATGCAGTCCTTAAACATGCTCAACTACACTTTGATAGATCACTTCAGTATGGTGTTATATCTCCATCTGATGATGTAGAAACTGACTTTAGACAGTTCCGAAAAATCAATAAGGGTGGAAATAACATTGTTCTTCCTAGCTTTGCTGTATCATTAAAAGATTATGCCCCAATATACTCCCCAAGTTATAATACCCGTAGATACGAATGTTTTTTCTATGACGAAGCAAATCGTATGGTAACTTATAATAGGATACCTATGAAGTTCGAAATGGACTTTCGGTATTATTGTGAACATTATGATATGTTATTAAGATTTAGAGAGAATTTAAATTTTAATTCTCAGATTAGCTTTAAAATTGATGGTTTTCAATATAAAACTATTGGTGCTGATGATGAAGAAGTCACAATGGAGGGTCATATTTACTTTAAAGTAAATGACAAATCAATGAGCATGACTAAGCATAAGCTTGAAGATCTGGATAATGGAAAAGCTCACTCTCTATCTGTTAAACTTGATGTGTGGGCTAACATTCTATCTAAGCCGTATCTAACAAACATTATAAAATCTCCTAGAGTTAATATAGTAATAAATAACTCTACCGTAAAAACCTTTGTAAATAAATAGGACACTACATGGCTAATAATAAGGTCTTAACTCCTAAAGTTGTATTGAATATCAATAGTGATTCTTTAGTTGCCAGTGAGACCACTGGACTTGTTTATGGTGGTATTTTCAGATCTAATAAAGGTCCGATTTCTCAAAACTATCAGAATCAACAACAACTTTTAAACTTGGCAGGATTTGAGGATCCTACTTACACTAAGGGTCTTGACTCAATCAATGACCTATTATCAAAATCAACAAATGTAACTGCTTTACGTATCGTCAGACCTTACAGCATTGACAAAGCTCTTGTATATATTGTAACAGGAGTAGTTCCTTTTGCAGTAACTTCATCATACCAGCAAGGTTCCTTAGTTATCTTTGGTGGTACGGACTATACTCTTTCAGTTCCCTACATCTCAAACACTATTACAGCGGGCAATGAAGCAGCTTGGCTCTCTTCAAATGCGGTTGTTGGCCTTATTTCAGTTGACGGATCTGTTTTGACTGGTGCTTCAGGATTTATGGAGGTCCCCCTAACATCGATTCCTTCTACATCTACTGTTTACCCTTACTATAGTGGTATGACATTAACTGTTGGCATGTACCTTAAAGACCCATCTACAGTTGAAGGTGATTCTTTCTCCTACGTGTCCTATGATAATAATTTAGGTTGGATTACACCATCAGTGAATGATGAAGATCACCCAGCCCTAGGCAGCCTTCAAGATTATACGTTCAAGTCTACTGAAGCTTTCCTAGTTGCGTCTATTGCACCAGGAAGCCACTACAATCAGTACTCTGTTTCTATATCAAAAAGTAGTATTAAGGGCATGTACTCTTTAAATGTTTATGATTCTGCATTATCTGTCATTGAGAGTTACTCAGTTTCTTTCGATGTTAACGACACTGTAAGCTTTGTTGAAGATGTTGTTAACAATCAAAGTAATTTGATCACAGTTAAGAGCAATTATTCTTTTTTAGCAAGTAATGGTGGAGTTATTAATGAAGCATTCTTCTCAGAAGCTATACCTTCTACTGTATCACCTTCATTATTTGTAAACAACTCTACAAATCAATTCGTCGGATACTCTACTTGTACTGACAGCGTAGGAAACACCTACATTGTTGGTGGATTCTCTCAATCTAGTACAAGCCCAGACTTCTTGAATGGTTTAGTTACAACTACTTCATTCAATGAAACAGTTTATCGATACAATGTTAACACCAATTCATGGATGTCATTACCTAATAGTAATTTGAGCTTTGGTGCTAATCTTACATTTGCACAAATTGGTTCAGTTTCTGTTTTCGTTCCATCCCTAAATTCAATTTTGTTCTTCAGTACAAATTCGACAGGAACAGCTGTTCAGGTTTTTGAGTATTCTCTCTCTACATATAGTTGGAGAAATACTGGAATCGTTCAAGATTCTACATTAACTAACACTCCTTTCGATCCATCGGCAATCGGAACTGGTATTTTGACAGACATTCCTTCAGCAGTTGTTATAAACAACCTGATCGTTCTTTCTGTGTTTGAACCAGGCGTGATGTCTTATTTATTGATATATAACCCATCTAATAACTCATTCAATGCACCAGTTAGCATTTCTGCAGCACTTGCTCCCATCTCTAGAAGTGTTCGTGCGCCTGAGTTAATTTCTGATGGTCAAAATCTCCTAATAACACAACCTTCATCAGGGAATATTTTCTCTCTTTCACTTACTTCTAGCTTAACATCAGCCAACTTAAGTGCTTCTCCTGTAGTATCTATTCCAAACATTAGTTTAGAGAATGCTATTTATAGCCTAGATTCAAATAGTAATACACTATCTATTCTAGCTACTAACTCAGCTCAAACTAGCAACGAATACCGTGTAGTTAATCTTACAGATGGAAGCGTCTCTGCTGCCACTAATTACTCTTTGCTAACTAGTATGGCAGTTGGTTCAAGCTACCCTGTTAATAGTATTGTTTTAGACTCAGTTTCTGGTCAAGCATACATTCTTAAGCAACCTTACGTTGCTGGTACTCTGTTAACTGCTAGTGATTTGAGTGGATTCTTATCCATCTCATCTAATGCTAGTCCTGTTGCAGCACTCTCTGGTGATTACTTGCAAACTGTTCCTTATATCTTTGGTGGTGTGAGCACTGGCTCATATATCCCATCTAAATCAGGACAGGCTTCTGTTTATTCAGGTTATATGGTTTCATTTGGTGGTACATTTAACACTAAAACATTCTACGGAATATTTAGATTTATCAGCTCAAATGGTGGTAAGTTTAAGTTGTCTCTAGGCAGAGATTTAGCTCTTTCTAGTGTATCAGATTTAGATGTTATTAACACAGTTAATGAATTCTTGAATGTTGACTTGTACCCTCAGTTAGATATTTTGATCGATTCTGGTTTCAACACAATGCCACAGTCATTGGCTATTGCTAGTGTTGCTACGGCAAGAAAAGATACTCATGCTATTTTGAGTGTACCAGAAGCATATCAATATTCTGAACCTTCTCTTGTTCAATATAGAGGGATGATGAACTTAAATACCCAGTATGCATCGTTGTACGCACCTAGCCAATATGTTCGTATCAATAATTTTACTGGTAAAGAATCATTGGTGCCGATTTCAGGTGCAGTAGCCACTCTTGCTATTAAAAATGATAATGCTAATGGTCCTTGGCAAGTAATGGCTGGCCCTAATAATGGTTTAATTGATATTGCCATTAAGCTACCTCCTAAAGACAAAGGAACTCCTTTAGCTTTAAATTACAAGCAGATATCTTACAGTGACACTGATCCTCTTGCTGCCAACCAAATCAATTTCATCGGTGGATATAATAGATCGTTCCCTGGAATTTATCTAAAATCTAACTTGACTCTACATGTGGGTAATGATGAGCTTACTAAAACTCATATATCTAGAACTACTTCATATATTGCAAGCCAATGTGCTGCTTTAGCTGTAGGATTCTTATATTACCCTAATAATGAGCAACAAAGACTTGTTATACAAACATTCTTTAATAATTTTATGAAGTCTATAGCTGCCAATCCAGGTTCTTTAGATTCATATAAAGTAGTTTGCAACTCTACTAACAATACAGAAGAGATGATTGCCAACGGAATATTGAACCTAGATATTTCTTTCGTAGTAACTAATGTTATTGAAGAAATTAGATTAAATGTTTCAGTTAATAGTGCCTCTTCAACAGTATCTGTTAATCAAGTCTAAAACTTAAAGGAGACCTAGGTCTCCTTTTTTCTGAGGAAAATAAAATGGCTATAGGTTTAATTAAACCCTCAATATATCCCTTTGATTTATATAAGCAAGCTAGGTACGTAGATTAACGTGGTCCTTTCACGCAGTAATGTGTGTCAGAATCCTCTTTAATTGCTGGAAGTCCCTTAGAGCTTAAGTTACCAAAGTGTAATAATACTTAAGATTGGGTAATCAGCAGCGAAGCTGTAGAAATACAGAACGTTCAACGACTATCCCGTAAGGGAGTAGAGCTAAGTAGCTCGAAAAGAGAGGCTCCTAACTACTCTATAGTAGAAGGATGAAGATATAGTCTGGACTAACTAGAAATAGTTAGAAGTTCATAAGAGAACTGGCTTAGTCTAACGAACTAAGTTGAACATATAGCCCGTCCTAATAAATGCTTTCAATCTGATGATTCCAGTTGTTCCTGGAACAAATAATGATCCGACAGTTGCTACTTCAGTTCAGATCCAACTTCAAACAATCGAAACTCCTATCGAATACAGCGTGGGTGTTGTAGGTGTTAAAATGGGGCGTGGAGTTTTCAATTATGCTGGAGCTATGACCTGGAAACAAACCCTTTCCATGACATTTTTTGAGACCGCAAATGGTTTTATTACTGATACTTTCCAACAATGGCGTGGAATGGAAGTAAATTATCAGACTGGATTGAATGGTGCTAAGATCAATTATGCTACCTCTGCCGTACTATATGTTATTGGTGTAGATAACCAAATCGCAATGCAGTGTAATATGGAAAACTTATGGTTATCTAAATTCAAAGTTGGTGAAAAATTTGTCCATTCTAGCACACAGAATGAACAGATGATGGTAACAGGTTCCTTTACCTTTGATTACTTAGAATCACCTATTTTAGTTAATTTAGGACCACAAAACGCTTAAATTATAACCCCTTAATTGGGGTTTTGGAGATATAATGCCAATCAGTCAATTCGATCTTGTCAGCCAATATGCTTCTAGCAATTCTGCACAAGAGGCACTCCCTAAGCAAGGATTTAAGTTATCTCTCTTATCTTTGTTAAATGATGTTAATAATGTAAAAGAGATAACCCAATTCTTTAATCACGGGTGGGTAGGGGCAGATCCTCTATTTTCCCACGTATATTTTTTCCAACCAACTATACGAAATGGAAATTATATTCCTCGTCAATTAGTTAAGGCAGTAAAGTTGCCAACTAACAATTTAAAAGTTGAACATTTTCACATGAAAGGTAGAGAAATAGCCTATGTAGTTGGCTCTGAAACCTCTGACCTTGAGGTTACTTTCTATGAAAATCAGTTAATGCAAGTTACTGGATTTATAAACTCTTGGATGTCTACAACTCACACTCCTGGAGGCGGTAAAATAGCTTTACCTTCACAGTACAAAGAGATGATGATATTTCTCCACAATCAAAGTTTTGGAAATTCGACAGGTACGCTCCTGAATGATCTTGCATACAAAACATTACCTAATAATATCTTGAATGACGTAGAATACGCTGGCATAACTATTATATTTGGAACATTTCCAAAAAATTCTCCTAGTTACACTTATGAAAATTTGAAGGGTGCAGGTAGTGAGGGAAGCGACGAAGGTGCATGTACCTTTACAACTAATTTTAATGTTGATTACATGTTTCAATTCCCACTTTCTGTTGACTTTTCATCGATATTACAAATATTGGGGTATAGTGACCCTACAATATTCTCACTATAGTATTTAATTTACAAAGGAAGAAGATATGACAGCATTTGCTGGAGAGATGAAGAGAAAAATAACACCTAAAAAAGATTTAGGTGATGAATTGATGAACAGAAGTAAGAAATTTACAGATGTCACAGAAGAAAAAAACGATATAATTAAAACAGATACTTTTTCTAATTCCTTTAGACTACCTAGCCTAGGGAGATTTAACGGTCTTTCAGATGAGTATTTATCTATATCACCAATGACAATCGGTCAGGCTTGTGATATTTCTCGACTATCCAAAATTGAAAAATTTTCTGAAAAATTGAAGTCATTATGTACAATTTTAAATAGGTCTGTTTTGAATGTTAAATGTGAGGATCTCACCTTAGAAGATTTTTATGCTTTATGCTTTAAGTTAAGAGACATCAGTTCAGATGAACCATTGTCAATCTCCAAAGATTTTAAGGGTATAACTCTTAGTCTTAAAATTGATATTAAGGATATTGGAATTAAATATCTTGATTCATCTATACTTTTAGATGATCTTGACTACCCAAGAGTTAGAGATAAGATATTTCTGGAGTCCACAAAAGAAGATGGGAAAACATTAACACCTTCTGAGGAATTTTTATTTGGATTCTGTAAGGGGGATACCTCTGAAGATAAGTTAGATTATTTTAGAACTAGAAAATTGGAAGATCTCCATATTATAAAGAAATACTCAGATGAGTTAAAATTTGGTATGAATGGTACTGTTGAAATAACTAATCCTGAAGGGAAAAAAGAAGAGGTAGAGGTGCCTTTTGATTTTTTTATCTTCTTCCCACCATCTCTTCAGAACTACTTCTAGATTATACATATCATTTAGCTAAGTTTATAAAATATCGTATAGACAGAACGGATGATTATTCTTTTATTATTGGAATGATTAAATTTGCTGAAAAGCAAGTTGAGAAAGAAAAAGCCGAGGTTAACTAATGAAAATTGATAAACTTAGAATAGATAATGAAGACAAGTTAAAAGAGAATGATAGTGGGAGAACACTCCATTCTATTAATGATAAATT
>JACCDG010381800.1_pt1 | contig 22132 bp, 18 predicted proteins | sample 7442471 | NCBI WGS metagenome assembly JACCDG01 (sample SAMN15323444, study PRJNA562643) | freshwater metagenome | isolation source: river surface water | place: USA:Blue River Watershed | collected 2017-08-17 | reverse complement strand
GCCGACAGGTGGGCGTTGTAGTTGCCCACGGCGCCGTTCATCTTGCCCATGAGCTTGACGGCGGCGATCTTCTCGCGGCAACAGTTCAGGCGCACCACCACGTTGGCGATTTCCTTGCCCACGGTGGTGGGGCTGGCGGTCTGGCCGTGCGTGCGGCTGAGCATGGGCACATCGGCAAACTGATGGGCCATCTCGCGCAGCTTGGCGATGATGCCGTCCAGGCCGGGCAGCATGACCTCGGCACGGGCGTGCTTGATCTGCAGGGCGTGGCTGGTGTTGTTGATGTCTTCGCTGGTGCAGGCGAAGTGCACGAACTCGGCCACCTTCTCCAGCTCGGGGCGGTCCTTGAATTTGGATTTGATCCAGTATTCGACGGCTTTGACGTCGTGGTTGGTGGTCTTCTCGAATTCCTTGATGGCCACGCCGTCGGCCTCGCTGAAGTTTTTCACCAAGCCGGTAAGGTAAGCGCGGGCGCCGGGGGAAAGCGGCTTGAACTCGTCAAAACCGGCGTCCGACAGGGCGATGAACCAGGCGATTTCGACCTGCACGCGGCGGTGCATGTAACCCAGCTCACTGACCAGAGGGCGCAGGGCGTTGAGTTTGCTGGCGTAACGGCCATCCAGCGGCGAGAGGGCGGAAATCGGGCTGAAGTTCATCCCCCGATTGTAGGCGGGGCGGGTTTACCCGATGTTTTCGATCCACCCCCCACCGATGAACCCCGAGAACGCCTGAGGGTTCCCCCTAAAATCGGCGCCTGCAGTTTTTTCCAGTCCCCCCATGAAACTCATCGGTTCACTCACCAGCCCCTACGTCTGCAAGGTCCGCATCGTGCTGGCTGAAAAGAAGCTGGATTACCAATTTGTCACCGAGGACGTCTGGTCTGCCAACACGCGCATCCACGAATCCAACCCGCTGGGCAAGGTGCCCTGCCTGATCATGGAAGGCCACGAGGCGGTGTTCGACTCGCGCGTGATCGTGGAATACCTGGACACGCTCTCGCCCGTGGGCAAGCTGATTCCGACGGGCGGGCGCGAACGCGCCGAAGTCAAGACCTGGGAAGCCCTGGCCGACGGCGTGATGGACGCCGCTCTGCTCGCGCGCATGGAGGCCATCTGGGCCGGCCGCACTGACAGCGAACGCAGCCAGGCGTGGATCGATCGCCAGCTGACCAAGATCGAACGTGCACTGGAAGCCATGGCCCAGGGCCTGGGCGACAAGCCGTTTTGCTCTGGCATCCACATGAGCCTGTCGGACATCGCCGTGGGCTGCGCGCTGGGCTATCTCGATTTCCGTTTCCCGCAAATCGACTGGCGCTCGGCCCACCCCAACCTGCACAAGCTGTTTGACAAGCTGATGCAGCGCCAAAGCTTCACCGACTGCATCCCGCGGGCCTGAACGGCACCCGGTCAAATGGCCCCGCAGGGGCCTTTTTCATTTGTAGAAGGCCTCGACCTTGCCCTTGAGCTTGAGCATCAGGGGGTTGCCCTTGCGGTCCACCGTCTTGCCGGCGGGCACCTTGATCCACCCTTCGCTGATGCAGTACTCCTCCACGTCGGCGCGCTCCTTGCCGTTGAAGCGGATGCCGATGTCGTGCTCGAAAATCGCGGCCACGAAATGCGGGCTGCGGGGGTCGATGGACAGGTGGTCAGGCAATTCGGGGCGGGTGGTGTCGGTCATGTTCCGGCTGGTCAATGAAATCGGGCCCCGATTGTCGGGCAAATTGCCACCTGCTCAGCCCATCACATGCCGCCACAGGGTCAGCACCGCATCGCGCTGCACCTGAATGGATTCAACGGGCACCGCGGTCGGATCTTCGTTGAGCCGGGCCCGGTGCTGCAGGCGGCGCATTTCACGGTAGGCATTGGCCGCCGCCTGGCCCATGCCAGGCGTGAGCAAACCAGCCGCCTCGGCACGGTGCAGCAGGGCAATGTTGCCCACGTTGTCAGCCAGTTCAGGATGGCCGGCGGTGCGCAGCAGCACCAGGTACTGCACCACAAACTCCACATCCACCATGCCGCCGGGGCTGTATTTGAGCTCAAAGCGGCCTTGGGGCTCTGCATGCGCTTCGCGGACCTTGTCCCGCATGGCCACAATCTCGGCTTTCAGGCTGGCGGCGTCGCGCGGCGCGCAGATGACCGCGTGGCGCACGGCATCAAACGCCGGACGCAAGCTTTCCAGCCCCATCACAAAACGGGCGCGGGTCATGGCCTGGTGTTCCCAGGTCCAGGCGGTGTTGCTGCCGCGCTGCTGCTGGTAGTCGGCGTAGGCCTCAAAGCGGGTGACCAGCAGGCCTGAGTTGCCGTTGGGGCGCAGCGCGGTGTCGATCTCGTAGAGGTCACCCTCGCCGGTCTTGACGGTCATCCAGTTGATCAGCTTACGCACGTAGGCGGCGTAGACCTCCTGGGCGCGCTCGTCTTCGTCGGCGTAGACGAACACGATGTCCAGATCGCTGCCGTAGCCCAGCTCCTTGCCGCCGAGCTTGCCGTAGCCGATGACGGCAAAGCGGGGTTCGTCGCGGTGGCGGTTTTTCAGGCGGTCCCAGCACCAGCGCGCGGTCACGCGCAGCACGGCATCGGCCAGCGCGCTGAGGTCATCGGCCACCTGTTCCACGGTGAGCACGCCCTCGACGTCGCGCGCCAGCGTGCGGAACTGCTCGGCGTGGTGCGCACGGCGCAGCAGGTCGAGCAGGCTTTCCTCGTCGTCTTCGCCGGTGCGCTTGAGTGCTGCACGACGCGATTCCAGTTCGGCTTCGAACTCGGCGGGGTCGAAGCGGCTGCCAAAGAGGTTGCCGCCAGCCAGCTCGTCGATCACGCCCGGGTGCTTGACCAGATAGCGCGCCGGCCAGCGCGCCGCACCGAGCAGGCGCAGCAGGCGCTCGTGGATGGCGGGGCGCTCCAGCAGCAGCGACAGGTAAATCTCGCGGCGCAGCAAAGGCTCGATCCAGTCGGCCATGCGCAGCACCGCGTCTTCGTTGAAGCGCTCTTCAGACAGCCATTGCGCGGTGCGTTGCAGCAGGCGCAGCAGGCGACCACGGGCGTCTTCACGCAGGGCATGCACGCGCGGGTTGTCGTTCCATTGCATCAGGCGCTCGCGCACCGCCTGCGGAAACTCGCCCAGCACGGCTTCGAGTTCGGCATGTTCGCGCCCGTTCTTGTGGCCGTTCTTGCCGTTGCAGCCCTTGCATTCGCGGTCACCGCCGAGCAGGGTGTCGAATTCCTGGGCCACCAGTTCGCGGTGGGTGTCCAGCGTGGTCAGGAAGCTGCGCACGTCGGGATGCCCCAGCGTTGCTGCGATCCATTCCAGGTCGCCGTCGTGGGTGGGCAGCATGTGGGTCTGCTGGTCGTCGAGGTACTGGATGCGGTGCTCGACACGTCGCAAAAAGATGTAGGCCGCACTCAGCGCGTCGGCCGTGGCTTGCGGCATCAGGCCGGCCTTGGCCACGCGCTGCAGCGCGTCCAGCGTGGGGCGGGTGCGCAGTTCAGGGAACTGACCGCCGCGCACCACCTGCAGCAGCTGCACAGTGAACTCGATTTCGCGGATGCCGCCGCGCGAGAGCTTGACGTCGTTGGCGCGCTCGGGGTGACCGGCGCTGCGCTTGCTGGCGTGGTCACGGATCTGCTGGTGCAGCACCCGCAACGACTCGAACACGTTGTAGTCGAGGTAGCGGCGAAACACGAAGGGCAACACCGCGCCGCGCAATTGCTGGGCCGAGCCATTGAGCACCGCGCTGCGCGGGGCCACCACGCGGCTCTTCATCCAGGCAAAGCGCTCCCATTCGCGGCCCTGCACCAGCAGGTATTCCTCCAAAGCGCCCAGCGAGACCACGCTGGGGCCGGAGTTGCCGTTGGGCCGCAAGGCCAAGTCAACTCGGAACACGAAGCCGTGTTCGGTGGTGTCACCGATCAGCGCATACATGCGTTTGACACCGCGGGCAAAGTATTCCTGGTTGGACAATCGGCCACGGCCCTCGGCATTGCCGGTGGTCTCGCCGTCCTCGTCGTACACGTAGATCAGGTCGATGTCGCTGGACACATTGAGTTCGCGCGCGCCCAGCTTGCCCATGCCGATGATCCACAGCTCGGCGCGCTGGCCGCTTGGGGTGGTGGGCATGCCGTGCAGCGCGTCCAGGTCGATTTGCACCTGCTGCCAGGCGGCGTCCAGCGTGACTTCGGCCAGCCAGGTCATGGCGCGGGTGACGGTGTCCAGGGGGGCCTGCTGCTCGGTGTCCAGGTGAACCAGCCGCTCCAGCGTGAGCTGACGCAACACGCGCAAGGCAGCGTCCAGCGCCAGGCCCCGCGCGCGCAAGGCCGCCAATGCATCGGTCAGGCTGTCACGGGTGGGGGCACCCGCTGGCAGCAGTGGCAGCAAATCGGCATAGCGACGCTGCAGGCGCTGCACAAAACGGGAATGTGATGCAAGGTCCAAAAGAGAGGGCGAGGCGGTCAAATCTTGCGCGTCACGGTGCTCACTGCCGGTCATAATTCCTGCTGACTTTCTGATTCAAAGACAGGCTTCCTGTGCCCACGCATTCCGATTCCCCCTCCTGGCTGACGCGGCTGTCGCGCGCCCTGGCCTGGATTGCACTGACCGTCGGTCTGTGCATCGGCATGGGATGGGCTGCCCTTCATCTTTGGATTGTGCCGCGAATCGGCGATTTCCGCCCCTCGCTGGAGCGGCTGGCCACACGCACCATGGGCATGCCGGTTCAGATCGGTGCGCTGCAGGCCGAATCGACCGGCTGGGCCCCTTCATTCGAGCTGCGCGAGATCCGGCTGCTCGATGCGCAAGGTCGCCCCGCACTGAGCCTGCCCCGCGTGGTGGTGGCCATCAGCGTGCGCTCAGTGCTCAGCCTGAATCTGGAACAACTGGTGCTGGACCGGCCGGAACTCGATGTGCGGCACACCGCCTCAGGCCAGTGGCTGGTGGCCGGTCTCACGCTGGGCACACCCGGCAGCGAAAACAGCGCCGCCGCGGACTGGTTGTTTGACCAGCGCGAAGTGGTGGTGCGTGGCGGCACCGTGCGCTGGACGTCCGAGCGCGCGCACCAAAGCACCGGCCACCATCCCGAGGACGCCCCGGCGCTCACGCTGACCGATGTGGACATCGTGCTGCGCAACGCCCTGCACAGACACGACCTGCGCCTGGACGCCACTCCGCCCACCGAATGGGGCGAACGGTTCGTGCTGATGGGCAACTTCCACCGCGGCCTGTTGTCTTCCCACCCTGGAAACTTGAAGGACTGGCGCGGCCAGGCCTTCGCCCATTTCCCACGGGTGGATGTTTCGCACCTGCGCCAGCATGTGCGGCTCGGTGTGGATCTGTTGTCCGGCCAGGGCCGCCTGAGGCTGTGGTCCGACATTGCAAAGGGTGAATGGGCCAGCGGTGCGGCCGACCTGGACCTGCAAGCCGTCAGCCTTCGCCTCAAACCCGAACTGCAGCCCTTGGGTTTTCAGCAGATTTCGGGGCGGGTATCGGGCCACCAGGGGGAACACGACTGGTCGGTCAGCACCCAGCAGCTGGCTTTCGTGAGCGACCAGGGACTGACCTGGCCCGGCGGCAATGTCTCGGTCAAATACAGCCAGGCCCAGGGCAGCCAGCACGCCAAAGGTCTGGTGCAAGGTGAACAGCTGGACCTGCAGGCCTTGCGCGACGTCGCGCTGCGCCTGCCGCTGCCCGAGCACTGGCATGCCCGTCTGAACGACCACGCCGTGGAAGGCCAGGTGCGCGCGTTGCGCCTGCAGTGGGAAGGCCCGGCCGACGCCATGCAGCAATACCAGGGGGAGATCGACGCCGACCAGCTGCGCATCCAGAACGTGGCCGCCTCGAACATGCGTGGCCCCGGCCTGCAGGGTGCACACATCAGCGCACAGTTCAGCCAGCGAGGTGGCCAGCTGCAGCTGAAGATGGGCCAGGACAGCTGGCTGTCCTGGCCCGGCCTGCTGGAAGAAGACGCGGTGACGGTGCAACAGCTTCAGGCCGACCTGCGCTGGCAGCTGCAGGGGCAGCAGCTGAGTGCCGTGCAATGGAAAGCGCAGTTGTCCAACGAAGACCTGCAGGGCCAGAGCCAGGGCCAGTGGCAACCGCTGGCCTCCAGCCAGCTGGGCATGCTCGATCTGCAGGCCCAAGTGGCGCGGGCAGACGCTGGCAAGATCTACCGTTACCTGCCCCTGGGCCTGAGCGCCGATGTGCGCCGTTATGTGCGCGACAGCGTGCGCAAAGGCCGGGTGAACGGCCTGCAGATCCGCATCAAGGGAGACCTGGACAAGGTCCCCATGGCGCATGCGCGTGACGGTGAATTCCGTTTTGCCGGTCACCTGCAGGACGTGGACATGGCCTACCTGCCCCCCGCGCTGCTGCCAGCGGGTAGCCTGCCCTGGCCCACCCTGCAAGGCCTGCAAGGTGAACTGGTCTTCGAGCGGCAGGGCATGAAACTCTCCGCTGCCAGCGCACGCTTGGGCGAAGGCCGTCAGGCCATCCAGATTGCTCAACTGCGCGCTGACATCCCCCAACTGGCCAAGGACCCGCAGCTCAACCTCCAGGCCGAGCTCAAAGGCCCGGCCCAGCAGGTGCTTCGCACCCTGGCGCAGTCACCGGTAGACCGCATGCTTTCCGGCGCACTGACCCAGGCGACGGCCAGCGGCAACCTGCAGGGCAAACTCAACCTGACCATCCCCATCCTGCGCAGTCAGGACAGCAAGCTGCAGGGCAGTGTGTCCCTGTCGGGCAACGATGTGCAGATGGCTCCGCATGTGCCCATGCTCGGCAAGGCCCAGGGCACGGTTCAGTTCACCGAAACGGGATTCAGCCTGCAAGGCGTGCAGACGCGCCTGCTGGGCGGCACCAGCCGGCTCGAAGGGGGCCTGCGTGCAGGCAACATCCCGGCCGGCGAACCCCGGCTGCTGATCCGTGCACAAGGCCAGATCACCGCCGACGGGCTGCGCGCGGCACGCAACCTCCAGCCACTGGATACGCTCGGACGCCAGGCCAAAGGGCAGACCGGCTACACCGCCACCCTCGGCTGGCGCAACGGCCAGCCCGAAATCAGCGTGCGCAGCAGCCTGGAGGGGCTGGAGCTGAACCTGCCAGCCCCGTTGGGCAAGCGGGCCGCACAGGCCTTGCCGCTGGCCATCAGCACCAAAGTGCTGGACACCCCACCGGCCGGCTCACGTGACCAGCTGCAGATCGACATCGGCTCCATGGTGTCGGCGGTCTACGTGCGCGACCTGTCCGGCCCCAGCCCACGGGTGGTGCGCGGCAATCTGGCCATCGGCACCCGCACGGGTGGTGCAAGCTCTTTGCCCGAGCAAGGGGTATCGGCCGTGGTGCGGCTCGACGATCTGCCCCTGGACGCCTGGGAGGCGGCGCTGCCCAGCACCGCCACAGCCGATGACGGCGATGACGCCTGGCGCAGCTACCTGCCCAATCGACTGGGCCTGCAGACCGGCACGCTGACCACACAGGGCCGCACGCTGCACGATGTGGTGGCAGGCATCACCCGCGACGGCACCACCTGGCGGGCCAACATCGACGCCCGCGAGCTCAGCGGCCATGCCCAGTACAACCAGCCCGGCCGCCAGCAACCTGCCCGGCTCTTCGCCCGGTTGGCCCGTTTGAACCTGCCCCCATCGGCCGTTGGGGAGGTGGAGTCGATCATGGAAACTCCGCCCACAGCCATGCCTGCCCTGGACATCCAGATCGATGATCTGGTGTTGCGCGGCAAACGCCTGGGCCGGGTGGAAATCGAGGCGACCAATCAGGAATCGCGCTCCCCACGCGTGGGTGCCGTGCGTGAATGGCAGCTGCAAAAATTCAACGTCACCGTGCCCGAGGCCGCGCTGCGCGCCTCCGGTCGATGGGCCGCACCGGCCGACAACCGCCCGCGTCGTACCGAAATGACCTTCCGGCTCGAGGTGCAGGATGCCGGCGCTTTGCTCACGCGCCTGGGCACACCCGAGGCCCTGCGCGCGGGCGCTGGTCAGCTCGAAGGCCAGATTGGCTGGAACGGCTCGCCCCTGGCCTTGCATTACCCTTCTCTGCAAGGCCAGTTCCAGATCAAGATGGGCCGCGGCCAGTTCCTCAAGGCCGACCCTGGCGTCGCCAAGCTGCTGGGCGTACTCAGCCTGCAAGGCCTGCCGCGGCGGCTGCTGCTGGACTTTCGCGACGTGTTCTTTGAAGGCTTTTCATTCGACACGGTGCAGGGGGATGTGCAGATCCAGCAAGGCATCGCCTCGACCCGCAATCTCCAGATCGAAGGCGTCAACGCGGTAGTGAAAATGGACGGCTCGGCCGACATCGCCCGCGAGACCCAGCAACTGCGGGTCCTGATCCTGCCCCAGCTCAATGCGGGTGGGGCTTCGGTGGTGGCCGGTCTGGCCATCAACCCCGTGGTGGGTCTGACCGCTTACCTGGCGCAGTGGCTGCTGACCGCCCCGCTGTCCAAGGCAGCGGTACAGGAGTTTGTCATCGACGGCAGCTGGAGCGAACCGCGCGTGACCCGCATCGAACAGCCGGGCCACAACACAGCGCCAGGACGTCAGCCATGACGAACACGCTCACGACCTGGCGTCTGCACTGGCAGCGCCGGCTGCAAGGCTGGCACCGCACCCTGGACGACCTGCTGCCCTGGCGTGCTGACCGGCTGGCCCTGTGGCTGGCATTGATCGGTCTGGTGCTGGTGCTGCTTGGCACCCTGGTGTGGCTGGCCGGCCGCTACGAGGCCAGCCAGGTGCAGGCTGAACTCGAACGCGACACGCAGGATGCCGTCAGCGATCTGCGCACCGCACTGGCGCGCGACGTGCAGGCGCTGCAAGGCGTGCAGTCCACCCCCGCCAGCGAACGCTCTCGCCAGGAAGCCCTGCAAGCCTTGTTGCGCGACAAACGGGAATGGCTGCGCGTGGAGCAACGGGACCCGCAATGGCAACTGCTGGATGCCGAAGATTCGCCGCTGCGCGCGCCCACCTTCAACCGCATCTCCCGCGACGAAAACCTCAACGAGATGGTGCGCTCGTGCCTGCGCGCCCGCCAGTTCAACGGTCCGGCCTACTCCGGAAGTTACTACCTGCCCATGAGCGATGGTCTGGGCATGGAGGTGATGGAACTGTGCATGCCGCAGATGGCCAACGGTCGCCTGAGCGGCTACCTGGTGCTGGTCTACAGCCTGCAGGAGCTGCTGGTCGAACGCCTGGGCCACACCTTTGCGCGGCGCAACATGGTGTCCTTCACCGAAGCCGATGGCACAAGGCTGGCCATGGCCGGCACGGACCGCCGCGGCCAGCGCCTGTTTACCGCGCAGCAACTGCTGGACCTGCCGGGCAACACCCTGGTCTTGCGCATGGACGGGCGGCGCAGCGCACCCGATCTGTTCCCGAATGTGCTCACCGCGCTGGTGACCGCCATGTCGATCGCGCTGATCACGGTGGTGGTGCTGCTGGTGCGGGACTCACGTCGGCGCCTGAAGGCCGAACGCGAGCTGGCCGACGCACTGGCTTTCCGCAAGGCGATGGAGAACTCGCTGGTCACCGGCTTGCGGGCACGCGACCGCGAAGGCCGCATCACCTACGTCAATCCCGCGTTCTGCGAGATGGTGGGCTTCGAGGCCAGCGAACTCATTGGCCAGAGTGCGCCCATGCCTTACTGGCCCCCCGAGATGGTGGGCGAATACCAGCAGCGCCAGGCCATCCGGCTGGCCGGCAACACCCCGCCGCGCGAAGGTTACGAATCGGTCTTCATGCGCAAGGACGGCACACATTTTCCAGTCCTGATCATTGAAGCGCCGCTGATTGGCGCGCACGGTGAGCAGGCCGGCTGGATGAGCGCCATCCTGGACATCAGCGAGCAGCGCCGCGTGGAAGAACTCTCACGCGCCAGCCAGGAACGTCTGCAAGCCACGGCACGACTGGCCACCGTGGGCGAAATGGCCTCCCTGCTCAGCCACGAACTCAACCAGCCGCTGGCCGCGATCGCCAGCTACGCCAACGGCTCGCTCAACCTGCTCGACACCCCCGGCCCCGGCGGCGAAACCCTCAGTGATGTGCACATGGCGCTGCGCCGCATCGCCGAGCAGGCCGGCCGGGCAGGCCGGGTCATCAACAGCGTGCACGACTTTGTGCGCCGCCGCGACCAGGCGCGTGAGTCGGTGGCGCCGCAGGTGCTGCTCGATGCGATTGCCCCGCTGGTGAGCCTGCAGGCGCGCAAGCTCGGTGTGCAGGTGCGTACCGAGCTCGCCCCCGACCTGCCGCCCGTCGTCTGCGACCGCACCATGGTCGAGCAAGTGCTGCTGAACCTGGCGCGCAACGGCATGCAGGCCATGGACCGCCCCGAATGCCGCCAGCGCCTGCTGGTGCTGCAAGTGCGCCGGGCTGCCTCAAACGCCCAGCAGAGCTGGCTCGAATTCAGCGTGGCCGACCAGGGCAGTGGCATCGACCCTGCCGTGGCCGAGCAGCTTTTCACCCCCTTCTTCACCACCAAGGCCGAAGGCATGGGCCTGGGGCTGAGCCTGTGCCGAACCGTCATCGAGCAGCATGGCGGGCACCTGGAACATGGCCCCAACAGGCCGGCCGGCACCATCTTCCGCTTCAACCTGCCGACACCGTCCTCGCGACCCAACGCTTGTGTGGCGGCCTAAAATCGCGCCATGCTCACTCCCTCGGATGCCACGGTCTACATCGTTGACGACGATGCCAGCGTGCGCGAAGGCATGGCCTGGCTGCTGCGCACGCGTCGCCTGCTCAGCAGCAGCTTTGACAGCGCCGAAAGCTTTCTGGCCGAACTTGACGTGCAGCGCAGCGTCTGGACCCGTCAGGCCGGCTGCATCTTGCTGGACGTGCGCATGCCCGGTATGAGCGGGCTGGCGCTGTTCGAGCAGCTGCTCGCAAGCGGCATTGCACAGGCCTGGCCCGTGATCTTCCTGACCGGCCACGCCGATGTGCCCACGGCGGTGGACAGCGTCAAACGCGGCGCCTTCGATTTCTGCGAAAAACCCTTTTCCGACAACGCCCTGGTCGACCGCGTGGAGCAAGCCCTGGGCCTCTCGCGTACCCGACTGAGCGAGCGCACACGCCTTCAACAACTGCAGCATCGGCTGTCCGAGCTGACCGAGCGCGAGCGCGACGTGATGCGGCTGGTGGTCGAAGGCCTGCCCAACAAGCTGATCGCCGACCAGCTGGACATCAGCGTGCGCACGGTGGAGGTGCACCGCGCCCGCGTGTTCGACAAGATGGACGTCAAGTCCGCGGTCGAACTGGCCAACCTGATGCGGGAAGCCGGATGAATTCGCGTCGCCAAGGTTTGCTGATCCTCGCGGCCGTGCTGTCCGGCTGCGCTTCGGCCCCTCCCCCCACGGCAACGCCGGCCACCGCGGCCCAGCGGCCCGACCAGCCCCAGCGCAACGACATTGCCCTGTTCGCCATGGGCCTGCTCGACACCCGCTACCGCTGGGGCGGTCGCGGTCCAGCCACCGGTTTCGATTGCTCGGGCCTGGTGAGCCACGTGTTTCTGCAAGCCGCCGGCCTGCGGGTCAAGGGCAGCTCGGCCGAGCTGGGGCAGAAAGCGCGCCCGGTACCTGCCGATCAGTTGCTGCCCGGAGACCTGGTGTTCTTCAACACCCTGGGGGCACGGCATTCGCATGTGGGGGTGTATGTGGGCGATGGCCGTTTTGTGCACGCCAGCAACCCGCGCACCGGGGTGCGCATCGACCAACTCAGCAACCGTTACTACGCCCAACGCTTCGAAGGCGCGGGCTCTTTGCTCGATTAAGGGGTGCTGTCGGTGTCGTCGGATTTGCGCGCGTCGGGCGCCTTGAGCTCGCCCTTGTGTCGCCCCGAAAACATGGTCCACCAGACGATCGCGATCAAAATGACCAACGCCAGCAAGGCCTCCAGCAACAACAAAGCCATGCAACAACTCCTGTGGATGACAACCGGTTCAAGGACAGCGCGCTGGGCATTGGCCCTGCTGGCCGCGTGCATGCTGTCGATTGTAGGCAGCCTCTCGGGCTGCTCCAGCGCGCCGACCGCGCCCGGCACGGCGCAGGAAACCGGCCCGCTGCCCCCCGCCATCGATCGCGTCCAGAGCCGATGGGTGCCGGTGCGCTGGTCGGACCTGCCTGCCTTTGAACAGGACGCCCTGCACGAGGCCTGGCCCGCCTGGCTGCGCAGCTGCGAGCGACCCATGCCGGCATGGCGCACGCTGTGCCCGCAATTGCGGCAACTGGCCGAAGCCTCGCCCGCAGCCCGGCGCGACTGGCTGCGGGAGAAGCTGCAACCGTACCGTGTCGAATCGCACCAGGCCCAGGCCGAAGGCCTGCTGACCGGCTATTACGAGCCTTTGCTCGAAGCCAGCCGCAAACCGCAGGGCCGGTTCACGGTGGCGCTGCATGCCGCACCGGCGGGTCTGGCCCCGCGCAAACCCTGGTTCACCCGCCAGGAAATCGATACCCACCCCCAGGCCAAGGCCGCGCTGCGTGGCAAGGAACTGGTCTACCTCAGCGATCCGGTGGATGCGATGGTGCTGCACATCCAGGGCTCGGGCCTGCTGCGCGTGAGCGAGCCCGACGGCCGCGTGCGCACCGTGCGCCTGGCCTTTGCCGGCACGAACGAGCAACCCTACAAGAGCATCGGCCGCTGGCTGCTCGACCAGGGCCTGACGCGCGATGCGTCCTGGCCCGGCATCAAGGCCTGGATTGCCCGCAACCCTTCGCGCGTGCAGGAGTTGCTGTGGCAGAACCCACGCTATGTGTTCTTCCGTGAAGAGCCGTTGCCCAGCACCGACATGGCCAGCGCCATTCCCGGTCCCAAGGGGGCGCAAGGCGTGCCACTCACCGCGGGCCGCTCGATCGCGGTGGACCCGGGCAGCATCCCCTATGGCACGCCGGTGTGGCTGGCGTCAAGCGGGCCGCAAACCAGTCTGCAACGCCTGGTGCTGGCCCAGGACACCGGCACCGCCATCACTGGCGCAGTGCGCGCCGACTACTACGCCGGCTCCGGCCCTGAAGCGGGCGAGCTGGCCGGCCGCCTCAAGCAGCCGCTGCGCCTGTGGGTGCTGTGGCCGCGGTGAGCACGCGATGGCCGCTTTGAATTGCAGGCCCGGTTGTGGTGCCTGCTGCACCGCGCCCTCGATCTCTTCGCCAATCCCGGGCATGCCGCAGGGCAAACCCGCCGGCGTGCCCTGCGTGCAGCTTGACGAGCAGCGGCGCTGCCGCCTCTTCGGCCTGCCCGAGCGTCCCGCCGTGTGCGGGCAACTGATGCCCTCGCTGGAGATGTGCGGTGCCCATGACGACGGCGGCGCACACGCGCGGCTGTACCTTGCGCGACTGGAAGAACTCACTCGACCTCTTGATCGCCAGGTGAATTGAGAGTTTGTGTAGACGACCGGCCATTGGGTAAAGAAGTGGCCGGAAATGGCCGTGCGAGACTATTAAGTTTTCTAATCACGCAAAGAATTAATTTTTACTATTTAGTATACTAAAATGCTTATATGAAATCAAAATTCAAAGCATTAAGCATAGCTGGAACATGTGCATTCTTGCTGGCTGGCTGTGCTGTCCCAACACCTCCTACCGTCGCTCAAATCCCGCCCCCGAGTGCCCATACAGCGACGCCTGATCTCTCAGCCTACGTCCGTTTCGAGTTGTATGCGCAGAACGCGGGGCCGTCGGACAGACCTCTTGGCGGGAGTCTCAAGTTTCAACCTGAAGGCGCCCGTTTTGATGTTTTTCAGATGGACGGCCGCGAGATGGGGCGTCTGCACCTCCAACCAGACACCTGTCGCGACGATCCCAACCCTGGCTGCGAAAGACGGTTCCTTGCCAATGGAAGACTCCAGGCCCTGGGGAGCAATCTGAGTTGTGCTATGCCTGTGCGTAACGACGTGAACGTAGGCTACCAGAGCCAGACACTGTCTGGCCTATGCCAGAGCCAGTATGGGCGTGCCTACACGCTTCAGCTGTTTCCTCGCTAAGGATTTCCCATGAAGACAAAACCGACTGCTGCTGTGCAGCGTAAAGCTGCTCTCGCTGGCGTGCTGAGTCTATCGTTGCTGCTCTGTGCATGTCATTTTTTCAAAGGCGCTGAGCAACTCAGGACAGATGCGAATGCGGCACTTGCAGCGCGCAATTTTTCCGTTGCGGCTCAACTGGCGCAGGAATGGACAACAAAAGCGTCCGAGCAATACGAGCCGTACTTCGTACTGGCACAGGCACAGGCGCAGGCCGGTGACAAGAACGCAGCTTTGGTGGCATTGGAGCAAGCCATTCGCAAGGGACTCAAGGACGATGTGCAGATCGATTCGAATGCGAATCTGGACCCGATCAAATCGATGGTGGCCTACGGCGATCTGATGAAAGCGCAGTTCCCGGGGCGCACGCCTCCACAGCAGGATTCGGCGGCGCCCGAACCAGGCAATGTTTCGATTACAGAAAAAGACGGCAAGCAGGTGCTACGCGCTGGCGATGTTGTCATTGAAGTTCCGTCCATCAAGTAACCGGATTGAGTCATCAACATGAAAAATTGGACATCCAAAGCAGCGCGATTGCCTCTGATTGCCGGGCTGGTCAGCGGTATCGCCTTTGCCCAGAACAGTGTGGTGGGTGAAGGCCGTGCGCCTGTCGGTGCGGGTGATGCTGGCTTCATCCGCAATGCCGCCAAGCAGGAAGCCTTGCGCGATGCAGTCATCAAGGCCATCAAGGACGCTACAGCCCTGGATGCCAGTGACGGCCGCTTTGCGCCGATAGTCAATGAAGTGGCCAAGCAGCTGCGGGATGTACGCGTGATTGAGGAGATCCGCGAGGGCTCCGATTTTGTGACCCGCATTGATGCGAATGTAGACAGACGTCAGATCAAAAACGCCATTCGCGGCACGGAGCTGGACAAGCTCAACGACCGAAGCTTCTCCATTTTGATGCTGGTCGATGAATTTGTGACCAGCAGCCGGGACTTGAACCTGCCACTTCGGGAATTGACGGAATTTTCCTATGATGCCGGTGCATCCTACAAGGACAAGACGCGAGCAGCTTCGGCCAGCTCGTCAAGCAGCAGTTCATCGCTGGCCGCCAACTCCAGTGTGAATGCGTCGAGTGCATCGTCCACACGGGTGGCGGGTTCGTCTTCAGGTGCTGTGGCTGTGCAAGGGCGTGATGGCTCCGCCGGAGCGGCCAGCTCGGGCAGCAGCTTCAGCGGACAGAGTGCGGGTGCAGCCTCTTATCGGGCCAACGACAGTGTGGCGGCCTCTGCATCGGCCAAAAGCTCGAAAGCTGCGACATACCAAGCGGACGTGGCCGCCAAGAGCCATGAAAAAGTTTCCTATCGCAAGCTGGTGGAATACCAGGACACCTCCAAACCCACCAGCAATGCCGTGTTCCTGTCTTCCTTCAGCGGCTCGCTACGTGATTACGACTTGCGCCTGCTTGACTCGTCCATCACGCGCAGCAAATTTTTCGGCGATCGGAAAATCACGCTGGCGACCCTGAGCAACAGCGCAGACATGGCCAAATTTGCCGAGTTTGCACGCAAGTCAAACGCCGACTTCCTGATGGTGGGATCGTCCACGGTGGTCGCCGGCGATGTCAATGTTGCAACCGGGATGCAAACCTGTGTCGTGACTGCCGAGCTCAAGGTCTTTGCAACTGCGGGCAGCGAGCAGATTTCATCGGCTGCGCAAAGCACCGAGGCAGCGGGCCGAAACATCGAAGACTGCGCAGGAAAAGCATCCACAAAGATCGCAGGCATGCTGGCCCCCGAGTTTGCCAACCGAACCCTGGGCTACTGGGCCGATCGCGCTGCACGAGGCCGTCAGTACACCGTAGAGTTCAAGGGACCCGGTCTGACATTCCCGCTGCGCATGGCTTTTGCCAAAGCATTGCGTGAAATTCCCGAGGCCACGGATGTGGAAACCAAGGAAAACAGCGATGCGGGCCTGAGGGCAACTGTGACAATCAAGGGCAAGGGCAGTGCCATGGAACAGGTTTTTGGCGCTGTTTCTTCACAGCCCGCCTTCGCAGGTCGCAATCTGGATGGGGCAGAAGAAGGAGAAAAACTCACGCTGTGCCTCAACACCTGCGGGACATCTGCCCCGGCGCCCTCGGCTCGTGGCAAGAAATGACCTGCAAGTCCGTCTTGCTGCGCTGGATTGCCCGCAGTGTCTGCTCGCTCGTCTTGGTGGCACCCTTGCTGGCACAGTCGGCAGAGCCTGCCAAGCTGTTTCCCGTTCAGGGCTTTTTTTATGACAGCGCCGAGGACTCCAAGCTCGACCCTTTGTTTCGTGAGTTCGTACGACAGCAATCGGTTGCGTCCTTGGCCAAGCGGGTCCATGATGCGCTCGTTCCGGCTTTCGGTGCTCGCGTGGGTCGCCTCGACCAACGTTCGGCCGGCAACACCTTTGCCGTTTCATTTCATATCACCCGTGCCAACAGCTTCGTGGTGGACAAAGGCAATGGCAACAGCGATGTGGTCGTGACGCTGACGGGTGGGGTCTATTTCACCAATGTGATTTCGGGTGAAATCCTGACGACACTTTCTCGCACCGTGATCAGCCGCGCTGTCGTGGCAAGGCAGGCGGATCTGGCCACCGAGCGACGTGGTCTGTTTGGGCAAGCCCTCGACACCCTGCTTGTGGACCTGACCACCGAAGCGCCAAAGAACTTCAATCCGGTCATCATCGAAACGCAGCTGACTGACAGACTGGGAGGCTTGCTTGTTTTTGATGCCGGATACAAGCAAGGCATATCGGCAGGCGACCGGCTGGAGGACAGTGCGGACAACCTTGTCGACATTGTTTACGCGGCTGAAAACTACTCTGTGGGTCGCATGGTGGTCGACGCGAACCTGAGCCTGGGAAGCACATTCCAGAAATTCAACGCCCATCCGGCCTCTGGCAAAGACCGTCCCCGCGTGGCCGTGGTGGTTGAAAGTCTTCCCGCAGGTTACGGTAAGGATTACATCGCTCGGATGTTTTCGGAATTCCTTGGGGATGGCGCACCGTTGTCGGTCGTGCAGATCAACACCGGCTTCACGCAGCTGCTGCGTACAGTTCGTGAACAGGACGGCGTTGAACTCAGTGCAATGAAACCGGCCGAACGTCAGCCCCCGGGTTTTCTGATTCGCTTGCGTGTGCCAGAGCCTGTTTTTTATGAAGCAGGTACCAACCTGGATTTTGAAAAGCAACGCTACTACGAAAGTCGGGCATTCGCTGATGTCATTGACAACACCGGACGCGTGATTTTCAGTGCCGTCGGTGTCGATGTCATCAAGGACAAGATCGTTCGGGGCATTGGTCCAGGACCCGATGAACGCCGGGAGGTGCTCATCAAGAATGCGCTCACTGACCTTGGCAAGAAATTGGCGCAGATTGGTGAAGTCAGTCGTGACCGAGCCGAAATCGTTTCTGTCAGTGATTCTGACTATCAGATCAACAGCCAGGGACGTGTGTACAGCGAGCGTCAACAGGGAATCGTCCTGCACAAGACTTCGGCGCGCGCGGGCAAAGAAAAACGGGAGATCCTGATGCCTTTATTTGAGGCATCCGTCAAAGACCCTGCCTGGCAAAAGACGACATTAAGCCTTGGACTGCCGATAGACACCAGCAAAAGCAAGGCGCAGGCAGGTCATGTTTTTGAAACTTTGCGTATTGGAACAGCACCTCGCAGCGCTGCTTCACTGGCTGCCTGCGGACCTGCCGAATCTCTCGGCAACAGCCGCACACCGGCCCTCATGGAGATGACGTCAGCGGCCCTGGGCCAGCGGATGCCAGGAATGCTGTATGCCCCGGATGCCGTGCCATTGACCGATGGTGTCATTGGAGAGTCAAGCGGGTTCATCAGGAAGTTCCCTTGGAACCTGCCCCGCGTTGTCTACTGCATTCAGCCTGTCGAGCGTGTCAATGTGGGGGAAGAACAGTGTGCCGCTCAATGTGATCGACAAATCCAGGCTCGTTACACCCTTCGCGTCAAAAAAGGAGCGGAAATCCTTTCCCGCATCGGTTTCGAGAGTCAATACAAGAGTACGGGCTACTACGGCAAGACAACCGGCTCCGAGCAGGTCATGCGGATGCTTGCTGCTGATGTGATGGATGAAGCTTTCGGACTTCTCCAAAAGTCAGTCGAAAAATTGGTTTTCCCGTCCCCCAACCTTTAACCCGAAATCAATCCAATGAAACACAAAATCGTCACTGCTCTTGTTGCTGCTGCTCTTGGCGCAGCTTGCGTTCCTGCTATGGCCCAATTCGGGAAATTGGGTTCGCTGATCGGCGGCGGAACTGGCACATCGGCAGCAACAGATCCCGACGCTTTCGTCGCATCTGCATTGGCTGCCGAGAAGCTGATGAACAACTCTGTCACATTGCTGTCTCGCTCACTGGCCTCCAAGGAGGCCTCGGCGGGTCTCACAGCCCAGCGCAAAGCAGCGAACGAAATCACTGATCCTGCCGAGAAAAAAGCCAAGCTGACCGAAGTACAGAAATCCGAGCTCGCATTGGTCAATGAGTCGCTGTCCAAAGCATCGATCGACTCCGAGGTCAAAAAGATGGACGACAAACAGCGCAGCGATCTTGGCTCTGCAGCGTTCAACTTCATGCTGGCGTTGCTGCAAGACAAAGCACTGATCGATCAGGGTCAGGGCCTGATCAGCAGCATGACCACGAACCCCGCCGCTCTGACCAAGATTGGCAGCATCAAGAATGCGGTCTCGAGCCTATCCAGTCAAATGTCTGCTGCTTCCAGCATTGCGGGGAAAATGCCCGCTATTTTCAGTGCTGTCGGTGTCAAGGCACCGGCATCTAAAGATGAAAAGCCCAAGGCCGTGGCACAAGTCACAGAGGAGTGATTGACGTTGTAAATTCCAAGCCTGTCGAACCAAGGTCTTGCGCGCCCTGCTCTTACGCAGGGCGTTTTTTTGGATATTTCACCGCCCTGATGACTGTTCAGTATGAACATCATGGCAGCGGTCCATCCCCAATCTGGCGGGTTGCTTGTAAACGCGTATTTCCCCTGTTCGCGTGTACCTTGCGCGACTGGAAGAACTGACCCGCCCGGGCTAAGCTGGCGTTTTGACCCAGTAGGAGGCCGCCCCTGCGACCGAATGCCTTCGCGCGCAGGGGCGCGCTCCTACCAAAATGGAGACGCCATGAACAACAAACCCGACACCATGCACGAAGACGAGTGGCAACTGCGCGTGGACCTGGCCGCCTGCTACCGACTCGTCGCCCTCTATGGCTGGAGCGATCTGGTCTTCACCCACATCAGCGCCAAGCTGCCGGCCTCGGTCACGGGCGGCGAGGACCAGTTCCTGATCAATCCCTATGGCCTGATGTTCGATGAGATCACGGCGTCCAGCCTGGTCAAGGTCGACATGGGCTGCAACAAACTCGATGACAGCCCGTACCCGGTGAACCCTGCCGGCTTCGTGATCCACAGCGCCGTACATGCGGTGCGCCACGATGCGGGCTGCGTGCTGCACACCCACACCCGTGCGGGCGTGGCCGTCAGCGCGCAACAGCACGGCGTGCTGCCGATCAGCCAGCAAAGCACCTTTGTGCTGGCCTCGCTGGCCTACCACGACTACGAAGGCGTGGCGATCCGCGACGACGAGAAAGCGCGCCTGCAGGCCGACCTGGGAAATGCCAACTACCTGATGCTGCGCAACCACGGGCTGCTGACGGTGGGCAAGACCATCGCCGACGCGTTTTTGTCGATGTACACCTTCGAAAACACCTGCCGCATCCAGGTCGACGCGTTGGCTGGCCAAGCCAGTGCCGCCGACCTCACCACCGTGAACCCGAAAATCCTGGACGGCGTGGCGCATGCCTCGCGCGTGCAGACCGGCGGCATGGGCGGCGCCTTTGTCTGGCCCTCGCTGCTGCGCAAGCTGCAACGCGAAAATCCGGGCTTTGACGTTTGATTCTCCCCCCTGCCTAGACCACCGTTCGCCCTGAGTCTGTCAAAGGGCAAGATCCCGCCATGACCACACTTTTCGATCCCATCCAGGCCGGCAGCCTGCCGCTCGCCACCCGCATCGCCATGGCGCCGCTCACGCGCAACCGCGCGCCCGGCGCACTGGCCAACGCGCGCATGGCTGCGTATTACCGTCAGCGAGCCAACCCCGCCACCGGCGCCGGCCTGATCGTCACCGAAGCCACCGCCATCAGCCACCAGGGCCAAGGCTATGCCGATGTGCCCGGCATCTGGAGCGCCGAACAGGTGGCGGCCTGGAAACAGGTGACCGACGCCGTGCATGCCGAGGGCGGCAAGATCGTGATGCAGCTGTGGCATGTGGGCCGTGTCTCGCACACCAGCCTGCAACCGGGGGGCGCCGCACCCGTGGCGCCCTCCGCCATCACGGCCAAGACCAAGACCGTGTTGCTCATCGACGGCCAGGCTCAGTTTGTCGAAACTTCTGCCCCGCGCGCGCTCGAAACCAGCGAGCTGCCCGGCATCGTGCAGGACTACCGCCGCGCCGCCGCCAACGCCATCGCGGCCGGTTTTGACGGCGTGGAAGTGCACGCTGCCAACGGCTACCTGATCGACCAGTTCCTGCGCAGCGGCAGCAACCAGCGCAGCGATGCATATGGTGGCTCGGTGGAAAACCGCGCCCGCTTCCTGGGCGAAGTCATGCTGGCGGTAACGCAGGAAATCGGCGGCGGCCGCACCGGCATCCGCATTTCACCGGTGACGCCGGCCAACGACGCCAGCGACGAGAACCCACAACCGCTGTTCGAGCATGTGGTCCAGCAACTGGCCCCGCTGGATCTGGCCTATGTGCATGTGATCGAAGGCTCGACCGGCGGCCCGCGCGATCACCAGCAAGGCCCTGCACCCTTCGACTATGCCGCACTGCGCCAGGCGTACCGCGCGGCAGGCGGACAGGGCGCCTGGATGGTCAACAACGGCTACGACCTGGCATTGGCCCAGCAATCGCTGGCCAGCGGCGCCGACATCGTGGCCTTCGGCCGCCCCTTCATCGCCAACCCCGACCTGGGCGCGCGCCTCAAACAAGGCGGTCCGTTCAACACCCTCGACCGCGCCACGCTGTATGGCGGCGGTGATGCCGGGTATCTGGACTACCCGACGCTGGGCTGAAGCCGCCGGCCGCTCAGACCTCGATCAACTCGGCCACCTGGTGCTGGTCAACCCAGACGAAAGCGAGTTGACCAAAGCTTCTGGCCAGGGCTCTGGCCCTGCGGGTTGCAGGCCGTGATGAACGCCGCGCAGTCGTGTCCTGAGGCTTGCAGCAGTGCATCCAGCTCCGGGCTGTGTTGGCCGATGCGCAGCGTGAATGCCGGTTGATGGTGCACGGTGTAGTGCGTTTCTTCAAACGCGCGCTGGAGCTTGTGAGAAAGCATCTTTTCGCCCACCTCATTCCTGGACTGTGCTGAAAAACGTCCCCCCCGCACCATCGGCGGTGAAGGTGACACGGTAGGGCACCTGTGTGTTGCACAGACTCACCGTCCAGCGTTCCATCACACTGCCGTATTTGGGGGCGTAGCTGCTGCCCCCTGTAGCGCCTGGGGGAATCTCCTGAAGCGTCTGGGTGTGGATCGCATCCACCTTGCCGCAATGGTGAAGCGCCCTGGCGCGTGCCATCAGATCGTGTGCCGCGTCGCGGTACAGCACATCGCCCGCGCGGGTACTGCCCGTCTTGCGCACCTCGCTGGCACACCCCGAAAGGATCAGGCCCAGCACCCCCAAACCCGCCAAGGCACACCACAGAGGCATGCTCTGTGTCTTCATGATGTCTGCTGCAGTCGACATTGGGTTAGTATATTTAAAACCTAAAGCCACACAATCATGAAATTCAAAATACTTACGGCTGTGCTCATCGCTTGTACGTGGACAGCTGCGCAAGCGGAGGAGCCAGCGCTGTTGAGCCGGGCTGGAGGAGCCTCGGCTTTGGCCGCCGTCCAGACCGATGGGCTGGCCGGGGCCATGCGCCTGTCGGCGCAGTGCATGGACGAGGTGCGTGCAGGCCAGCAATCCGCGCATTACTGCCTGGGGCTGGAATCGGCATCCATGATGTTGCTCAGAAAGACCGTCCCCGCCACACTGGATGCCACCACGCTGGACTGGTTTGAAGGCGAAGCCATGACCAACCGTGTGCTGACCTACTGCTACACCCATCTGGCGCTGAAAGGTGACATGCAATGTTTG
>JACCDG011220614.1_pt1 | contig 22136 bp, 28 predicted proteins | sample 7442471 | NCBI WGS metagenome assembly JACCDG01 (sample SAMN15323444, study PRJNA562643) | freshwater metagenome | isolation source: river surface water | place: USA:Blue River Watershed | collected 2017-08-17 | reverse complement strand
ATTCACCAGCAATGATGGGGTTGTCGAAACCGCTTACTTGCGTAAGGGTGTTTTGCGAAAAGAGTGCCATTTGACATTTCCCTGAACTCAGGTTGTGACGCTCCCCATGTACTCACGGGGCTACGGAAGTCTTATTTTATCGTGTCACAGAAATCAATGGCTCAATATTTACCTTCGGCAAATACGTTCACAAACACAGTTCCGTCTTCCAACGCTTCAATCTCATGCCACTCGTTTGCCACAAGGTTAACAGGCTGCGTGTCTTTGGTCATCGTCAGCGACTTGCCTTCTTTTGTGACCAAGATAGAGCCAGCATGACACATTGTTAAATGAGCATAAACGTGTTCATGACGCGGTAATCCTTGCCCCTTGTTTGCGTGATACACAAACAAAGTTACACCGTCATACGAGACATTGAAACGTGGAGTTGAAGCAATCAAAGCGTTTGCGACCCATTTGATGTTGGTTGCTGTAATTCAGGCCAAGGCTCACCGTTTTCTGGGTTTGTGTTTGGCGCAAGTTGCGTCAAATTTCCCTCATAATTTCCGTTTATGATTTGCTGGTAAACCCATTTACCTGTTGCAGCGTAATCATCAGAACGAGCGCAAAAAATATGCTTTTCAAAAGGGAAGCCTTCTGCTTGACTTATTTCAAGGTCAACAAAATAAACATTTTCTTCATTGCCGGATTTGCGAACATTACTAATTTGTCCAAGAGACACATTTCCGATTGTGATTGTCATATCAATACCTTTAAGCAATTCTTTGTAAAAGAAATCCAATTACAAGTCCACAGGTGTGGTTTGTATTTCCTCTTTGAACCCAAGTTCCAGAAAGGGTAACATAGCCACCATTGCCTCCAGTGGTAAAAAATTTACCAGAGTACCCAGAAGCAGTAGTGTAACCAACGGTAACTGAAGTATTTAATTGCTTATCTAAATAATTTCCTTGAGGGTCTGAAAGAATATATGAGCCTAAAGGAAAACTTGTGTTTGTTCCAGATGAACCTGTGTAGTACCCATCAAGTGTTCCGTTTGAGGTTGTTACCCCTGTTGCTGTAAGTGTTGCCATGATTACTCCTTATGTTCCGTTTGCTGTGACTGTTCCACCAGCGGTAATGTTTGCTCCAGCAGATATGCTTGTTGTTGCAGATAAAGAGCCAGTTGCAGATATGCTCCCACCAGCAGAAATTCCTCCTCCAGCAGTTATTGCTCCCGAATTTGAAATAGTTATAACTGCAACGCCATTGTATTTGAAGACAAAATTTAGACCAGATTGCTCAATAGTCCAATTTGTTGTGGAAAATGCAGAGGCAGCGGATGCGGTTGCTGCATTTCCAGAAATATCAATAGGCCACTCTCCAGTAGCCCCAGTTCCATCTGTGGCAGGGACATCAAGATTTACTTGGGCTGCGGATGCGGTGCTTGCCCCAGTGCCACCATTAGCAACAGGAACGGCATTTACCAATCCGTCTGTGGCGTCGAGTTGACCAGACGAATTGAGGTTATTTGCTAGTTGTGAAAGATTGAAAGCCTGAGTCATAGTTTTCCTTTAGGCAGCGCCCATTCTCGCAAAAGTTTGCTGATTAAGCAAGGTGTCATTATTGCTGAAAGGTGTAGTCAACACCCAACTTGCAGAATAGGCGTTGTAGTCGTAAGTTTTTGTCAGCAAGCAGCCGTTTGCATAGATTTCCATTGACAACGGATTGCTGTTGAATGGGTAAGTTGATTGACCACTTACAGAGTAAGTTGGTGTATTGGCAATGTTGCTTGCTGGAACAGCCAAGTTGTTTGGTGTGAACTGAATCACAGTCAGACGACCTGTCAGCGGCGATGGGAAGCCGCCAATTTCGTTGGTTGTTGGATTGATGTCGTAATCAATTTCACTGATTTGAACACCGTTTACAAACAAGAATTCAAAGCCATTTCTGACTTCATATTCAGTTGGCAAGAAACTTGTGATTCCAACTACATCTTGGTCGTAACGAGTAAATGGCGCATAGTCAGAGCCAGCTGCACGATAGCGGTACAACGATAGTCCAGATGTTGCTCCAGAGATTGTTGTTGTGAACGTAATGACTTTGGTTGCTTGGTTGACTGTTGATACTGTGTAAAGCGTTGGAGAGCCTGTGTTGTCAAAAGCAATTTCGTCGCCAGCTTGAACTTGGTTCCAAGGCAATCCAGCATAAGTCACCGTGTTGGAGCCGCTTGTATCAATTGTGATGTTCAAAGGCTCATAGTATTCTGCGGTGCTGTTGCCTCGCATATAGATGATGACAATCTTTTCTCCAGCATCACAAGCCGTGTTCATGTCAACGGTTGTGCTAGTTTCTGTGTATTCAGTTGGGTCAAGCAAGATTCCGTCACGGAACACCAAAATCCAACCGACAGTGTGAGTAATACTGAAACTTGTTTGACCAGCCGTTGCGCTAAACACATCTTCTGTGTAATAGAAATTATCAGCCTCAGTGAATCCAATAACGCGACCATAAACGTCAACAGTCAATGTTGCAGCCGTAAAAGACTTGGAGTAAACGCCAGCACCAAAGTTCAAGAAGTCATGCAAGTTGACCTTCATTGAGCCATCGGTATTGTTGGTCACAGCCAAGAAGCCGTCATTCACGTTGTTGCCAGTAGCACCAGCAATTGTGAGCTGACCTGTGCGAACATCTAAATCAATGAAGCTCTGAACCCCGCTTAATGGGTCAAGCAACGCAGACCATTGCGTTGAATCGTAGACAGATGTATTGGATGGAACAAACGCGCCGCCGAGATTGACGTAGCCAGCGTTTCCGACAGCAAAGCTGAACTTTCGGTTTTGTCTGTTTGCGTACAGCAAATAGTTTGATGAACCAAACGATGCTACCGAATACCATGTGTAAAGGGTTGGGTCTGTCCCACCGTTGGCTGTGTCATTGTTGTAGACGCCAAAATACGACTTGCCGCGAGGGTCATAGCTGAAACCACTTGTACCAGTTTCGTTGTCAGCATAAGCAATAGCCAACCATCGCTTACTGAATTGGAACGTCAATGGACGCCATTGCAAAACAGATGACGATGCAGAGAAATCACTTGAGCCAAGTGAGTTGACATATTTGACAGAAAAGTACCAATCTCCTTGAGGGATGTTGCTCAAATTGACAGTACCCATCAAAGCTCCGGGAGTGTACGGATTGCCGCCGGGGTTAACAGCGGTAGTACCAGCAAAGAAACGCTGAGACAGGCTTGGCGATGCGTAGGCTGAATAGTAGACCTCTGCATATTGCACAATACCGTTGCTTGCAGCCCTTACGGAAACATCAAACGATGGAACTGGAGCCGAAGCCTGAATGTTTGTGACTGTTGGCGCATACAACACACCAAAACCCAATGGAGAGCCAATGCCAGTGTTGGGTGATGGAGTGAATTGAGTGATGTCCCTGTCATCATAGACTTGCGGGTTGAACTCCATCAATGACAAAGATGCTGTCACTTGACCATCATCGCTGAACTTTTCAATGATTTGCGAAACTCGGAATAGCTTTGCATCCCAACCATAGTTGGTGTTTGTCACCGTGACAACATCGCCAGCGTCCAACTGAATGCCAGAAAAATTGATGTCAACCTTGATTTGCAAATCTTCCCGAGCAGACTCCAAGAATCGGTTGGCAAGATATTGAGCGCGAACATTGTTGTTCACCAATGGCAAACTGATTGTTTGCTTGTTGATTGGCTCATTTGGGTAAAGCAAAGATGGATTGATTTCAGCCAAATCAAACGTGGAAGTATTGAAGCTATCTTTTGCTGTACCGTCTGGAAACTTGACTTCTGCAATGTTATAGCTTGATGCAAGGTCAATTGGAGACACTTGAATTGCTGACACCATGTTTGAGTCATTGATGTCCATTGCAACTGTGTAAGTTGGCTTTTGGACAATCACACCCCATTGACCAGAGATTTGGTTGTACTTAATCAAACAATCGCAGCATGAAGCCATCGACTGCATATTGGTCATAATTGTGTTCGTGGTTTCCAATACGCCATCAAACCTAAACCTTGCTTGAGTAGCTGGAGAGCCTCCAGATGTTGTGTACGAGAAATTCTCATCACAATAAGTGTTCAAAGAAGTCAGAGATGCGGTGTCTATTTGCGACAAAGACAAGCCAGCGCCGTAACGCTGAGATTGCCAATAGTCGATAAAGCAATCGCCGGGCTTGTAACGGCTGTTTGTCAACTGGAACTTTGTCTGTTGAATCCCAGTGATGTTGGCTTGCGCGTTGTATGTCAACTCAATGATTGCAAACGCAGCATTGCTCATCAACTTGGTCGAGTCCCACGTGTAGACAAGACCAGAAGAATTCATAATCGAAATAGCTGATTGTGAAGTATTGACGCCAGAATATGAGCCATTGTTGAACAAGTAAATGTTCATCTTGCCATTGACTGTTTCATCAGTAACACCAGTCGATTCATCAAGCAAGCCAACAACTTTGTGGGCGTTAGAACCTGTGCCAAATACGCACTTTTTTCCGCCCCAATACACATTGCCAAATGTGTAAGTGTCTGGAGTCCCGCCTGTTTCTGTGTTTGTTACTTCCGCAAGAGTTAGAACGTAGAACAGCTTTTGATTGTCGGATGTGATGCTCAAATCAGTAATGATGCCACCAAGATAGGCGGAGCCATACACAACGGGAACTTTGTTGTCTCCAGCTGGAGCAAGTTGAGGACGACTGCCGGGGTTTGCAGTCGCATCATTTGTATTTGGCGCATCTGGCCCAAACGCTTTAGAAATGATTGAGGCGGCAACCATGTTGATTGCAAAAGCGGTTGCCGCAAATGCAAACGTGCCAACCGTCATTCCTAGCACTTGAGCTGCAATAATTGAACCCGGCATATTAGGCCACCCAAAATTCTTCTAGTTTGTCAAATCCGAACTTCTGGTATTGAAGGTTCGGGCTATTGCTCATTTTACTGATTAAGAAATTGCAGATGCGATTTTCTTTGACCAATCTTTCGCCTGTCTTTTTGTATTCAGCAAGCAGCCTGTAACCAGCTGTGCCTCCTCTGGACTCAGGTTCAACCCAATACGCCAACTCAGTCATCAAAAAATGCTTTGGCGACCATACGCTTGGCCCTATTGATGCAATAAGCATACCAACAACGCCATCATTGTCAGCAACCAAAACAACACCCTTGCCAGCCATCAGCTCCGTCAAAAGTCGAGTCACATAATCAACATCGTCAGCTTGAGACAGAAAATCCAAGGGCGTGAGGCTTCTGTAACTGCGCAACATATCCAACAAAACTGGAATGTCGAACGGGCTGGCTTGGCGAACAATCATGCGCTTTTACCAAATTGGTAGTTGATTGTTTCAATGAAGTTCACACGATTCATGGATGTGTCTCCAGAATTGAAAAACTGCCAAGAATTGTTGTTGGTGTATCGACCAGCAATCCTGTTTTGCAAAATCAGCTGAATGGCGGATGCTGCAATTGTGATTGTCCCAACATAGCCACGCGCCTCCTCCATCCATGTTTCAGAGATTGTGAATGAGGTAATGACGCCACTGAAAAACTGGTAAAGACCACCAGTACCGCCGCTTGTAATTAGCTCGTTGTCTTCGTTGTAGAAGCCATGCCACATTTCAATCTGAGAGCCTTTGACGGTTTGACCAAGCACCCACCCGAGCATGGCTGTATCAATACCAACCAACGTAACGGTTGTTTCATTGGCTGTGCTTTTGATGTCACGCTGAACATCGCCTACCTTCATCAATGTTCCAACTGCGCTGAAAGCTGTTGAATCCACTGCGGGAACCAATGTGTCAGATGGGGCTGTGGTGAAGCGATAGATGTCGCCTCCAGTGTTTACACGGAGAAAGTCAGCAAGGCGAATGCTGCTTGTTCCGTCAACTGGTGCAATTACGTTCATAGGACGCTTTCAAATGCTTTAAATGAACCACTCCAATTGATGAATGAATCGTTTGTGATTGGCATCAAAGTGTATGTTGGGTAGTCACGAAGCACAACTGGGAATGTGACGCCAGTGTATGTGTCACCGCCCATTGATATGGTCGTGCCAAACTCTCCAGCAACACAAGCTACGGGCGATGTCAGAGCATCAATCAGGCTTCGATGGACAGGCACGTTTGCCGTTGGGTTTGGGCCTCTCACAACGTCAGCCGTGACAATGTATGAGTACATCCCGACTTGAACAAAATCGCCAGCCCTGAACAGGTACTTAGAGCTTGCAATAGATGGCAATGAACCAAGAACCAGATTCTTGTTTGCGCTTGATGTCTGCCATTGGCAATTGCCAATTTGAATTGGCGTCATGTCGCCTTGATACTGAATGTAATTCAACCAACCAGTTGAGCCAAAATTCAAATATTGCGTCAAGGCTTTGTCAGGAATACGCAAGCTATTCAATACGCCACGATTCTGCGAATACAGAAGGTAGTTCATTGGCTTGAGTTCAAACGCAAAAGGAACCACAGTCAGAATCTCTGACGTTGTAATCTTTTGGTTGCGGCTGATTGTTTGACCAACAAAGCGTTGGTCATTGATGCCGACAGACTCACTGATTGAAAGAATTGTTTGCAAACTCATGTTACTTGCTCACTGGTAAAGACCGTTGGGCAGACTGATTGACAGCCCAAATTGTCTGTTTGTTCTTTGCCAAGAATTGAGTGGCAGACTGTGTATCAATTGCGCTCATGTTGGCAATGTATGGGCCGTTGTAGACCACTTGAGGCTGATTGTTTGCCATAGCACCCAACACCTTGTTTGGCATGATTGTGCCAGCGCCTTGAGGCACAAATAGCTCTGGCCCTTGCTCACCAACATAGAAAGGCTGTCCAGCTTGAGCCTCAGAACCATTTGCCGCAAAAGTTGGAGCAGCAGAGAATGAAGGGTTAAGAGGAGCGCCTGTTGTTACGTTACCTCCAGTTGGAGAGCCAAAGAATGTAAATCCCTTGAACATCGCCATCATTTGCGCTCTCATTGCAATTGAAATGAGGTCTTGGATGATGCTGCGGGTTAAGTCTTTGAACGACAACTTGCCAGTGCGTACAAAGTTGTCGATGGCGCTACCCATGTTGTTGAACACGGATTGGTTCATGTCTTGCAAACGCTTCAATTCCTCGCGTTGCATGATGACTGACTCACGCTGCTTATCAAGGTATTGAATACGCGCAGCCGCAGCCTCGCGGTCTGCGTCCTTCATGTTTTCTTGCTTGTTCAGCGCAACTAAATCTTGCTGCGTCTTCAAACGAGACAAAGCAATGTCCAAGTCTTGCTGACTTGCAAGAATGTTCTCTTTGTAGACTTGCAGACGCTCACGCTCTTTGTCGATAGAGTCTTGCTCAGTCTTTGCCAAGTCCTCAAACTTTTTGCGCGACTCTTTGTATAGGTCTTCTTTGTCTCGCTCAAGTTTCTCGATAATGGCTTTCTCTTGCTCTGCAAACAGCTTCATTCGCTGAATGCGAGTAGCCCCGCCTTCATCTGCAATCAGGCGCTCTTGCTCGTTCTTTGCCTTGGCAATATCGAAGGCGGCTTGCTTTTCGAGTTGCGCGAACTTTTGAAGACCATAAGCCTCGCGTTGGTAGGCGGCTTCTGCGGCTGCGTCATCAATTTGCTTCTGGATTTCACGGTACTTACGATTGCCACCAATACGCTCCTCAAGTTTGATACGCTCGGCTTCTTTGGCTTTGATGACTGCCTCATCTTCGGCTTTTTTAGCTTCCTCGCCAACTTGCTTGGCGTATTCCTCGTATTCGGCAAGAGCTTTCTTGGCTACCTCTGTGTTGGCCCATCTTGGATTCTTTGCCAACTCTGCATATTTTTCAGCAGACTTGAGCATCTTTTCCATTGGTGTTTCATCACGACCAATGCTTTTCATCCAGTCCCAAAAACCACTCACTTGGTCTTTCAGGAATTTCCAAGCCTTTTCAAGATAGCCAACACGCTGCTCTTGTTTCGTCAAGCTCTCAGTCAGCAAGTCAGCGGTCATTCTGACAGCCTCTTGCGCCTTGCCCTGCTCATTCAGCATTTCAATTTGCTTGTATTGAGCAAACGTGAGGAAATGGTATTGCTTGTTTAGTCTTGCGGCAGATGCAGCGGAGCCATCCAATGCTGGAATCAGGTCTTTTGCCACTGCATCAGCTGATTCACCAGACAGGCTTGCAATCTTTGTAATGGCAGCGCCAACAGAATACAAAGACTCGGACGTGAATTGACCAGACGCAACCAAGGCATCCAATGTTTCACGCGCAGAACCAATCGTTCCACCAAAATCTCGCTTGATAGCCATCGACAGGGAATTAAATTGCCCCTCAGTGATGCCAGCAAAACGACCAGTCAAAATCATGGTGTTGTGGAACTTTTCGCTTTCTGAGCGACCTTGATACAGCGCAGCAGCAAAAGTACCAACAGCCGCAGCAGCAGCAGTCATTCCAGCCATCATTGGGGTAATTGACGCTGTAATCGCTTGGAACAACGGCTTGAATCCACCAAATTGGTCGCGCAATTGACCGCCCTGTTGCAGCATGACCATAAACGGATTTTGCCCACCAGCCAAGCTGGTCACAATATCAGTGGTTTGATAGCCAAGCGCAGCTTGTTGTTGTGGCGTTAATCCACCAGCTTTGCCCATTTTTGCTTGCTCTGCGGCTTTGGCAGATGCGGCAACCTTGTCATAGGCTGCGGCTTGCTTTTTCAGGTTGTCAATCAGGACATCTGGAAGGTTCTTGTATTTGCCAAGACGGATTTGTTGCTCGACCTTTTCAACTTCCGTGAGTGTTTTGCCGTAGCTTTTTGTCGCCATTTCAAGACGAACAATCTCTTTGGCGGCATCTTCACTGTCGCGCTTGATTTGCGACTTGAACTTGCTGAATTTCTGTTGAGCTTCGCTGATTTTGGTGACAAGTTCACCAGAGTCCAAGCCAAGGACAATACCAAGACGCGCAATGTTTTGTGATGCCATATCAAATCTTCCGTTTGGCTAACTTTTTCGCGTAAGCGGGGATGCTCACAGCCAGCTCAGATTTTAGTGTGTTCACAATATTCTGGCGGTTACTTTCTAGCGAAATTCGCAAGAATGGCTGCGGAGAAGTTCTGGCGTTGCCAAACTCTTGCGACAATGAAACCGCACTCTTTTTGACCGACACAACGCCAATTACAGCGTCAGATTCGTTGACATACTCTGATTTTCTGTCGCCATTTGTGGGAATCCTTACATGAAGCCTTGCGGTATCACGCAAATGGATTGGGCCTGTGTTCTTTTCGTCATACGGCGCTCTGGCAATGACATCAGCCAAGACGGGTTCCAATGCGGTTTTCACAGCCTTGTTGACGGTGTTTCGCATCACCAAGTCACCACGAAAGCCATTGGCAAGTTCAAGAAGCTGGCTTTCCAGCTCCTCAAACCCTTCCGTCTTGAAAATCATTGTCATTGCATTGCTCCCGTGACTTTGGGCGGAGCCTTTGGAGCAGATGCCATAAACGCTTTGAGGGCGTTGTTGGCCTGTTCGCGCTGCTCCTCCTCGCTCAATGGAGGAATGATGTACTCATGCGTTGATGGCAACACATGGTTCATCGTGAATGGCGGAACGCCCTGTTTTAGCTTGGCATTGAGGTTTCCAGTGGTCAAGGTACTCAAGGCCAACAAAATGGCCTTGTTCCCTATGATTCCGTCACTGAACATAATCTCAATGTTCTGCATTTCGTTCGATGGTATGTTGTCGGGACAACCACCATGCGCCCAAACGTATGCTCGGGCTTGCTGACGGTTATCCCTTAGGAGTTTTTTCGAGTGTCCTTGTAGCCCGGCTGTATGGCTTCGCTGATTTTCTCAACAATCTCCATCTGCACAGACAAAGGCCATTCTTCCTCAATCTCTGCGTATGTGATGTCGTCCAACGTCCCGTTCACTGGAACCAACAATCGGATGTACTCGACCACTCGGTTTTCCATCATTAGAACAGCATTCGCTAATTCGCGGGTGGATTTTCCTTCAACGATGACATCGTTTTCAGTCACTTCGACGCCAACAGGGGGCGCATTACGAAGCTCCTTGGTCATTTCGTCGAACTTGGTTTGCAACTTGGCCTCATCGACCTTTGCAACACGCTCTTGCAGCGCGGTCATTTCAGCGGTCAATGGAACGCGAACCTTAAATTCGTGACCACCAATCGTAAATGTTTTTGTTCGGATTTGCGCAACGGCGCTTTCATACTTCTTGCCAAAAGCGGCAGCGAGTTTACTCATGTCTTTTCCTTATCGTGTGGCTTTGATAATCTTGTGGTAGATAGCCTCATTCAAGCCAATGGCGTAGTCCACGGCTTGAGTTGGAGTCATTTTGTCGGCGTGGTTACGAGCAATGTCGTGCGCCAAAGCAACCGCAGTCAGACGTTGCTGAGTGAACCCAAACCAATCCTTGCGGGATTCGGCTTGGGTCACTAAGAAGCTGAGAAGGTCACTATTGTCTTTTATTGATACTGTCATGTAGTCTCGTATTAGGAGTTGTTTGACCAGCCGTAGCTGTTGCCACCAACGGGGTGGATTGTGAAGTTGAACTTGCCTTCGGCAGATGGAGACATATCCCAAGACATACCACCAATCATGCCGTTGAAAGCGTATGCAACGGTATCTGTACCGTCATACACAGCCACAACGTAAGTGCGCACGATTGTGCCGTTGTAACCGTCATCACGAATCAACAACTGAGCTGTGTCAGCAGGGTTCCATGCGGCGGTAACAGCCAAAGATGTCACTTGGTTTTGGGTAGTGATTTTCGCGCCAGTACGAGCGCCAGCCACAGAGTAAGCGGCAACAGCATCGTCAGCACCGAAGGCTGGCACAGCCTCCACGGGGATTTGAATACCAGCAGTGCCAGTACCACCAGCAGATGTGCCGACGATGGTGGCAACTTGCGCAGTCCATGTGCTTAACTGAGAGTCAGTCAATGGAGTGGGGTTTGCGTCATCTTGACACCAGAGGGTTGCAACGTAACCGGGTAAGACCTTATTGATAAGAGCCATGATTTTTCCTTTGAAAAGAGTTGATTAGACTGTCTTATGCTGGAACGTCGATGGTACAGTCTAAAAAGACTTGCGCCAAATTCTGCTCGTTGTCATAGCTGTTGTATAGCCAAACCACATCAGCTTTCGCAATGAAAAAGCCATTGGTCGGACTACCAAATTGACCACTATAACCATGCAGCGATTGTAGTACCTGATTGGAAATAGTGAAACCATCTTCCATTTTCTGAGTGAAGATGGAAATCTGGAACACAGGGCGGTCAATGCCTTTGTTTCCCTGTGTTTGGCCTGTATATACAGGTTGGTGGACGTTGCGCAGCTGCCACGTTACAAACTTGGGTTGAGTTGCAAAGTTGCGGTTGAACGAAGCATACACAGGCACAGGCGAAACAATTTGCTCCAATTGGTATTGGATTGCCTTGCCGTACTGAACTGGATTGAGTTGTGTCGTCATACTGCGGTCACAGGGTCGTTGCGGTAGCACAAGAACATGACCGTCATGCGGTCATTGGACTCTCGCGCATCCGTAATACGCCAGTCTTTCCCTCTCCATGTGATTGAGTACAGGTCTTGAGCATCCGCAATCTGCCTCGTATTTGGCGTGTAGTTCAAGGTGAACTGAGTCAGCTCTTGGTACAGACGATACTTGTCAGAAATGCGCAAGCTATTGGCAACATCCGAAACACGGGCGCGGGTATCGAACCACTTGGTTTGAGTGGTTTCACCCTCACCAAAATCACTCTTTGCAAAAGTGAGATTGTTGATTGCAATGTTCTCGAAACGTGCAATTGCCATTTACATCACCAATGGTTTGTAAGGACGCAGCAAGCACTGAACACCCCAAGGGATGTTGTGCTGAATTGGGCCTGTTGTGTCGCTTCGATTGTTGTAGAGGTGAGTCAACAACAGCAAACCAGCCTGTTTGATTACAGGGTAAGCAGCCAAGGGGTTTGCGGCTGTCGTGTACTCACAAATCACAGGCGATGTCATCGAAGTGTTTAGGTTCGTTGGCAAGTTCGCCACAACAACTTTGTTGCCAGATGCGTCATAGTAATACTGGTCAACAGCAACCGTAACCAATTCTGGAGGGTTGTTGTCATTCCAATATTTGACTGCATTGATGGTTACGCCAGCAAGCGATGGAGTCGCATTCTGGCTTACCTCTGGCAAGTCCAACGTCAATGGCGTACCGTTAAGGCTGGCAGCGTTGTACCACACGCGATATGACGTTGGGAAGATGGACATACCAAGGAAATCTTCGACAGCCATGCGAACGGCAAGTTCGAGGCCAGTCAAATATGTATCTTGGCTTTCGTCATCAAACAGGTTCAACTGATTGCTGACTTCATCCATTGTCAACCAAGGTGTAGCAATGTCACGGCTGATTTGCTCTGTCTTTGCGTAGTTGAACGGATTACGGGTTCCGCCCCCGTAATTCAAATAACCGAGTTGTGAATCAGCTGGCATTGTTTACCTCTTAGGCTGCGCTAACACGAACACCCGCAAATGGGTCACGCACAGAGCTTACCAGACGTTTCTCGGCGTACATGGTGATGTAGCCGGGCTGTGTCTGCTCGAACATCTGAACGGCCATTTGCTCAGTGTCGCCAATGGTCAAAAAGCGATTCCAATTTGCCAAGTAGACAGGGAAATCTTCCGACAAATATGGGTTAGGAATCACAGGCCAACCGAACACGCGACCAACAGCAGCGCCATCGGCGTCACCGATTTCGAGGAACAGAGGCATACCAGAGCTGTCTTTCAACTCACGCAGAGCCAAAATCATTGCTGGACTCATGTGCCATGCAGTGCCTTCCAAAGACCAATATTGAGCTGGCAGCGCGTTTGCTGTGTCAACAATCTTGTTGTAAGTCACAGCAGAGCCACCCAACGACACGGTTGCAATTTCGTGCAAGCCATCAGTCATTGCAGTACCGCTTGTGCCGTATGCGCTGACAGAGCCAGAAGGATAGCTATCCAAGCCGCGCAAACCGTACTCAGCACCAGTGGCGTCAGTGGTAGAACCAGATTGGTCGTCGTTCAGAACCATTGATTGACCTTCCAATTGAGCGAACTCAAGGGCCAAGTCTTCAACCAAGGTGGATTCCAAAGCATTTACATCCGACAAAACAGCGGTGCGAATTGGGAGTTGAGCAACCAATACGCGCACAGGCAATTGCCAGATTGCGGTATCAACATCGGGAGAACCCGAGTTGGGAGTGAATTCGTAACCCCAAGGGTTTGTTGAGTTTGCAGCGTTACCAGTCTTGGCAACAAACTGTGCATCAGAGCCAGCCACAGTGATTTGGCGTGAGCCTTGACGCAAAGGGTTTGCTTGACGCAATGCGGCGAACGCATCGTCAAACACGACATTACCACCAACGCCCGAACCAGAACCAGTGATTGCAGAGGCTTCTTTCAGGTCAATGGTGACTTTGCCACCTTCGGTAATGGCTTGCTTAATGCCGTTCAGGATTTTTTCGGTGATGGTCATAGTTTTTCCAATGAAAGTTAAAAAGATGGGGAGCGAACTCCCCATCCAAGGCAACTATCAGGCTGCGGTAGCAGTCGAGCGATAACGCACGATAGCGAACGGGTCACGCACAGATGTAGCCAAACGCTTCTCACCGAAGAAGGTGATGTAGCCGGGGGCTGTCTGGTCGTAACGGCGCATAACCATGTTCAGGCGGTCAACGATGGTGTGACCACGCGACCAATCACCGAAGTACATTGGGTACAGGCTAGTTGTGCCAGCAGATGCGGTAGTGGTTTGAGATGGAGTGTCCAAATACTTGTTCACCACAACGTCAAAGCCCAACAAGCGACCAACGATGCCATTGCTTTCCAATGGAGACATACGCTCGAACACAGGAGTGCCGTTGTCGTCTGTCAAGCCACGGATTTGAGCCAACAACACAGGGTTGATGATGAACTTGGCGCTCTCAGTCCAGTATTGTTGTGGCAGAGCGTAGATGAAGTTCACAACGTCTTTGTATGTGATTTCAGCAGCGCCAACCACGTTGGTGTTGGAAGTCAATTGGTCATAGGTAGCCAAGCTGTGCAGACCGCTTGTAGAACCAGTGCCAGAGCTACCGAAAGCAGCAGTGGATGTAGAACCGCCAGTGTAAGAGCTGTTAGCGCCACCGTATTGGTTCAAACCGCGCAGACCGTTAGAGCCGCCGTATGGCAAGCTGGTAGAGCCTTGGTCGTTGTTTTGAATCATTGACAGAGCTTCGGCTTGAGCAAATTCAGCCAACATATCGTCAACCACGTTTGCTTCCAAACCGTCGATGTCGTCCAAAGCAGCTGTACGGATTGGGAATTGCACGTTCAAGTCTTGCAAGACCAATTGCCAAATGCTTGTGTTTTCAGTTGTTGCTGAACCGTTGTTCTGGATTGCGTAACCCCATGCAGCACCAGCGTTGCCAGTCTTAACACGGAATTGATAGCTAGAACCATCGGTAGCCACAGTGCGAGACACGCCGCGCATTGGGTTAGCCAAACGCAAAGCAGCAAACACTGGGTCGTAAGCTGTACGACCACCCTTGCCATCACCGCCAGCGGTCAAAGCAGAGGCTTCTTTCATGTAGGCTTCCATTTGAGACTCGTCTGCAAACACTTGCAGTTGCTTCTCAAAAGAATTCTTGCCTTCTGCGATTGCTTTGAGCTGTTCTTTGACAGAACGGTTCACATCTTGGCGAACGCTCTTGGCTTTTTCTTTGTGAACTGCGGGAGCAGGAATAGCGGCAACTTTGGCTTCCAAAGCAGCAACCATTTCAGCCATTTCAGCCTTAACAGCTTCCACAGCAGCGGGGATTTTGGCTTCAACAGCCACGATGCTTTCAGCTTGTTTAGCTTCGATGGCATCCAATTTGTCGAGAATGACTTGAGACATGATTAACCTTTCAGGCGTTTGTCGAGGAGTTTAAGGAGTTCGCGTTGCTCAATGGCAGCGAGAATTTCCGCTTCTTTGGTCGCTTCCGCACCAGAATCGCTCTGATTCGTCGCATCTTCAATAGGCTTTTGAATAGCATCACGCTGCTCAATCACTTTCTTGAATGTAGATGCGGCAGCGACCGCATCTTTCTTGGAAAGACCAACTTCACGCAGGGCTTGCTCCAAAATCTTTAAATCGGCAGAGCCATCAGCGCGGAAAAATTCCAGCTTTTGCACTTCTGCCATTGGGTTGTTGGGGTACATCACAACGGAAACTTCACGCAAGCCACCTTTGGTGATTTGGAAATAACCGTCTTCGTATGGGTCGTCAGAACCAACGGTCATTGGAGTACCGTCTTCTTTCGTCCATTGGTATTCTTCGGCGTATGCGCCAACAGAAACACCGCCAAACATTGCAGGGGATTCGCTCATCACTTGGTACAAGTCAGAGCCTTGAGTTGTGTTGACGTACAAGCGACCACAAGCGGTCATGCCTTTGTCGTCAAACTCAAACGATGTCCACTCGCCAACAGGGATGGATTCTGCGTTGTGGTTCACAAACATGGGGAGTGGGCGACCAGCTTTGCTGAACTCCTCTGCCCATTGCATGAATGCCTCTGGCTGGTAGTTGAACTTGCGACCATCAGCGCCTTCGCGTGGCCCCCAAGTGGTTACAACGGCTTCAATATTGCCTGTTGGCTCTGCGCCGTTTTGCTTTTCGAGTACCAGCTTGGCCTCGCATACCATCATCAAGTTTTGCGTCATGGATTACCTCATCGACTTTGGATAAATCAATGTCGTGTATTGTTCTTGGCGGCCTACCGCGACGAGGCGGAGGCGGCACAGTTGGTCTATTAGCTACCAACGATGCTACCATAATCTTAAAAATCAACGACATTTATTTGCCGATGTTCATCTTGTTCTTTTGATTGCCGCCGCCACCACCAGTATCTTGTGGGCTTGAGCCAGCAATCGGGTCACTTGGTTTTGTGTCCTGTTTCAATTCGCTGCCGCCTTCAATTTGAGCTTTGCCCAAATATTCACGCGCTTCGTTTGGAGTCAAGATGCCAGCATCCACGCCAGCTTTCACATAATTCATTTGGTCAATTGGAGCGCCCTTCAAGAAGTTTGAAGTGTCGAACTGAACGCTCAATGATGGGTAGCCATTGAACAATTGCTGCTTCAACTTCTCTTGGACGTTCACAATTGTTGGGTACATGGTGGACTTGTAGAACTCATCCAACATGGTCTGTGTGTTGTTGTACTTCTGGTCTGCGATGCCAACCATTGCTGGAGGTACACCAAACAAACCACAGATACGCTTCATGGTTTGAATCTTCAACTCTGCGGCTTGTGTATCTTGCAAAGTGAGGATGTCGATTGGGGTGTACTTCATGCCTTGGTCAAGCAACATACCTTGGCCCGGCTTCGACTCATCAGTGCGTTGGCTACCAGTCATGTTTGACCAAGCCTCTTTCAGACGCGCAGCCAATTCCTTGTATTTGCCATCAGGAATGACTTGCTCAGTCGTGAACATACCCGTTGGCTTCGCGCCGTTGAGCATGATGAAGTTGGCATAAACGTCGATGTCTTGGTCTAGCGTCACCAACTCAGCAGCCAAAATGCCTTTGTTGAAACCAGCCGAACCCTGCCATGCCGCTTCTTTAACGTGCATCACTTGATGCGCAGCCAAAGGCTCATCCTTGCTGAAACCGTAAGATGGAGTGGACAAACGATACGATGGGTAACGTGCTGGATTGATGGTCACAGCAATCAGCGTCGAATCCAACACATACATTTCCATTGGCGTCTGTGTTGGGTTCTTTTGGTCTTCGCGCCACCAAAGAGTAAACGCCTCGCCAGACAGTTCCAACCACATGAGCCATTGATACCAGAACTCGTATTTGGATTGGAAGTTGTTTGGGTTGTTCAACAGCTTGGAGACTTGACGAGCTTTATTCTTGTCACGCGCACCAACAGACTTGTCTTTCACGGCGTCGAGGTAAGAGCCATCCTCTTGCTCCGACATAATTTTAATTGGCAGCTGCGCCATCGCCCTTGCTTTTGCGCCAACACAAGCCATGACGGTGCTGTTGCGCGTCAATAGGCTCATGTCGATTGTGCGACCAGCCGTATTCGTGCTGGCGGTCGTCACATACAGGACTTGAGTGTTTACTGTTGGGCGAGTGTTGCTGCCCGAGTAGATGATGTTGTTGCCAAGAGCCGTTTGACCAAAAAGCGTGTTGCTTTCATTGGCAGTCGTGGACTTACGTTTGAAAATGTCGAGAATAGCCATAGTAGCTCCTAGTTTGCGTGATGTTATCACTCAAAATAATCGTAGTCCATAAGAATCTGACACAAAAACATTGTCCAAGTGGCAGTGCAAAGCCATAATCATTGCGATGATTCCATCCACCTTGGCAGATGGGTCGGCCTCATTTTTTCTCACTTTTACGTTGCCGTTCACATCGGTGTAAACCTCACAGTTACCGAGTTGCCACCCCACAAAGGGATTTCCATCATGCTTGATTGCTTTTTTGAGGATGAGCTGCTCTGCCGTTTTCGACGGGTTGGATAGCACTGCCATGCCTTGTCCAACTTTCTTGACTGGAAGGCCATAGGAGAAAAGGTTGGCAACAAGAGCAGCAGCGTTGTAAGGGTCATAGCCAATTTCTTTGACTTCATATTTCTCCGCCTCCATGCGAATGTAGGACTCAATTTCGTTCAGGTCGGTCACGTTGCCGGGCGTCAAATGCAATATGCCAGACGCCACAGCCTGACTGAAAATGGACTTGTAGTGATTGGGAATCAGCTCAATTGATTCCTCTGGCAAGAAGAATTTGAACCGCGCATACAGGTCTTCTTCCCCATATCGGTGGAGCGTTACCACGGCATTCAAATCTCGACTATGCGCCAAGTCAAACCCGATGAATGTTGCCTCTGGTTTGTCTTCTGGCATTGGAGCCACGGACTCGTCCCAATATCGGCGGTCAACCCATGCAGCGTTTGAGCTGACGTAAATGTTGAGCTGCTTGCACAAGAATTCGTTGAGGGATGCTGGCTTGCTCTTGGCCTCATCAGCCATGTGTTGAATCGCCTCGGTTGTGACGGACACACCAAGCATGGGGTTGGCCTTACCCCAAACGGCGGGGTCTGACCACTCATCGCCGGGGTCTACCGAGTACAGCAACCCAAACCAGCGGAACGAGTCTTCCGCCGCGCCACGCAGCACCGCCCGAAAGTGATTCAAGTCCTCGTAGAACTTTGTCTCCTTGGTGAAGCTGGCTGTCGTCAAGTACATCCTTAAAGGATTCTTACGAGCAGCCATACCCGAATGCAAAACCTCAATCGACCCACGCTCCGTAATCTGAGCCGCTTCGTCAATCATCGCGCATGACGGGTTCTTACCGTCACCAGTCTTACGGTTCTCGCGGGACAGGGCGCGGTAGGTGGACGTCGAATCTCCAGCCTTCTTCAACTCACTGCGGAACGGTATGAATCTGCTTTGCAGTTCAGGAACCATGCTTTCCATGATGGCCTTGGATGAATCAAAGCAGATGGACGCTTGTTCGCGGTTGGTCGCCAAAGTGAACACCTCGGGGCCAGCCTCGCCAAACAGCAATTCGTACAGCGCAATGATGGATGCCAATGTGGTCTTGCCAGACTTGCGAGGCACGAACAGGATAACGTCCGTCACCCATCGTTTGCTGTGGTCTTTCTTGTCACGGAAACCGTAGATTGCCGCAAGGAATAGAACCTGAAATCCCTCAAGCTCAATCGACTTTCCTGCGTCTGGCCCTTTGACATGACGACAAAACTTGGCGAACTTTAAAACGTGTTCGGCTTTGGCGGGGACGAATTCATACGGCGCATCTTTGCGCTCAACCATGTCAAGGAATCGTTGACAGGCAATCCGTACATCTTCACACGCAAGTTGGTCGCCACGAACAACCGCTGTTGCGTATTTGAATGCTGGCTCAAGAAGTGGAGAATAACTCATCTATTTCTGACGGTACGGAAGTCTTCTTCGGACGACCACGGGCAACCAGTCCTAGCTCTGCCAGTATCTTGATTGCCTTGTCCAAGCATTCCGTTCTTATCTTGTAGTAGGGTGAAGTTGCAGGGCCAGAGTTGTAATGCTCAATCATGCCTTGCGTCTGAATGATGGTCTGAGCATCAATCAAACTTTGCATGGTCATCACAAGCATTCCCACCAGTGTTTCATCACTCGCGGTCAAAGCGCCTGTGGAGCTTTCCACTTCGCTGCGAATCTGAGTCTCAAAAGCAGTCGCGTCCCAAGACTCTGGTTCGCGGATGTAATTGATGATGTGTTTGGGGGCTTTTTTCATGGGAATTCCCTAAATTCTGTCAAGGAGTATAGCTTACTCCCCCCTCTGACTTTCAATTTCTACGAAATTGACCCCGCGCCTGCTCCGCAACCGATTGCATATGTTTTAGTTTCTAATCGGGCGCTTTTGGCTTGCTTTGGCGCGTTTTTGGCTTACTTTGGCGTGCTTTGGTATTAAATTAAATGCGCGGCGCTTGCGTTTTGCTCTTGATTATGTGCTTTAAAGTATTGAATCAAAAGGCGGGCGCGGCTATATCCGCCCGTTTTGTGGCGTTTAGTATTAAATAAAAAGGGTTTTACGCGCGCGGCGGGCGCGGCGGCGGCGGGCGCTAGGTGTAACGGGCGGCGAGGTTATAAATTCGCCGTTGCCGTTGCGTAATCGGCGCGGGTGTACTCTTGCGCTCCGCTTTGGGTGTAATGAATGAAGCGCCCGCTTTGCTCCGCCGCCGTTTTAAGAGCATGGCAAGAAATGCAAAGGCTTTGAAAAATGTTGCGCTTGAAGGCGGCGGGGTTTATTTGCCGCCACGGGAAAACGTGATCGACGGCTTGCGCTTGCGTGACTTGCCCACGGAGTAAGCAAGAGGCACAAAGAGGGGCGCGGGATAGTTGCCCCGCCCGTATGCCCGCCCATGCCGCGCCCTTATAGGCCGCATTAGATTCGTAACGGGCGGCGCTTTGCTTAGGCTTGCCGCCGTGGGTTTCGCAATATGCGGAGCCGATAGCGCGGGGGGCTTTGCACCGCAACGCTTCGCAAGTGTCGTTTTTTGGCAACGTGGGCAACTTTTTTTATCCTCTTAGGGTTTGTCCTAGTTTACTTTTCTAAACTTTCCCCTATAATTCAAAGCATGGAGCAAGCAAGGGGCTTGCGCCGTAACTGTAAAAAAGGGGTTTTTTATGACTAAGCAAGAAAGCAAAATTGTTGATTTTATTTATAACGTAACGGCGGCGGCGTGTTGCGTGATTGTAGGCGTAACGCTTGCGCTTGCGTACTTTGATGTTTTGACAAAGTAAGGGGGCAACATGGAAAAATTATCTATGCGGGCAAAGTTTAACGGCCTACACAATCAAAACGGCAAGAATTACGGCGGAGAAAAGGAAACGACACTTCGTTTGATTGTCGTGGGCAAGCCCCTTGTACCCATGCGCGTAAGCGGCCCTAGCCACTGCCAAAGCCTTTGCTTTTGATGGAAATGGGCCTTTGCTTCCCCACATCCATCCTGCTTTGGTGTGACGCAGTGGCATGGCTTACTTCAAAAAGCGCAGTTTATAGATGGTTGAGTTGATGAGGTTGGCAATGGTGTCCACCTCGTTTTGCAACTCTGAGTCCTGTGGGAATCTAGGCTCACGGCGCAGCGTTGCCACTTCGTCTTTCAGGTACACAAGATATGTCAGCGGGTCGGTTGGTACAACGTAGTCAGACTTGTAACCAGTGAGCAGGCCGTACTTACCTTGGAACGCCTCAACAAATCCGTCCACAAGACCCCCTATCTCCTCGTAAAAACTTTCGAGTGCTTTATGAGCCGAGTAGCTGGTCGTTGAGAAATGCAAGATGTGAGCATTGGTGACGCTGTGCAACAGGCACATGACCATATCCATCACGGGGTCAGCGCCCTTGTGCTGTGCTTCAATGCTGGCTGTATATTTCTTCATTCCAGATTTCCTCGTAGATTGGGTCGAATGGGATTGGGACTTCGGCAGGCCACATCCCTGATTGGGTCAATTTTCTCACGGTTCTGTAATGGGCGACAACCCATAGTTTCATCCGCTGTTCACGGCTTAATAGGTTGCCTTGGTCAATGGCGTGGTGACAGGTTGGGCAGAGTGCTGCAATGTGATTGTCATCTGACTTCACGCCACGGCCTTTATGTCCACCCCAATTGGAGTGAGCCGCCTGCACCCCATAGTCTGCACCACAGGATTGACAGGACAGCTCCCTCACTGCTTTCAACAGCTTGGGGCTGCGGACGTATTCGTGTTTTGGGAACATCATTCTGATTTGATACCTTGCGTCTGGTCTGGATGCAAACCAGCGACTCAGCTTAGAGCAGTCATCCTGCAATAAACCGGGAGGCCAGCCTGTCTTTTTCATGTTTCATTTCTTGCCTCAAGAATATGAACAGCAGTCCATTCTCCCATTCCAGCAAACTCTTTAGCCCATTCCTTACGCTCTTTAGCTGCTACCAGTTTGGCAAAGTGAGCAATTTGTGCATAGCTAAGTCCGATTGGGTCGCCAATATAGGTGACAGTCAAACTAGCCTCTTTAGCCATCTCAATGATTTCATCTTGTGTCATGCCACATCCTTTTTGATTCCGCGCCATTCATCGCAACTTGGGCCACAAACAAAAGTCTCTTGTTTTGCCCAAAAAGCTGTTCGCTCCCATCCATGCCAATTTTTCCCATCCCAATACTGATAACCAATCTCTTTCCCAAGACCGCAAATTTGCTGATACACACCTTTACGATAAGGCTTAATATGAGACGGGAACCATTCTGTAAGTTTCATGTCATATCCTATTCAATGTGCGTCACATACTTGCCATGCGACTTTAGGTAATTACGGGTCTTCTCAATCATCTGTTGGTACTTGGCCCTTGAGACACTGGTTCTTTGTAGGTCATGGTATTCCATGATGTCGGCCAATGCTTTCAGACCCTCCCCTGTCAAACCCATTGTCTTTGTGGCTTGGTATCGTTTGGCGGCGCGATGCAGGGCTTCATTGGCAATCTCGCAATGCTCCAAAACCTCGGGGCCAATGCCGTTTCTGCCCATTGTTTCAGCAATGTTCATCATGTCCACAAGGATTTGCCATTCTTGAATGCCAGCTTCACCTGTCTT
>JACCDG010551285.1_pt1 | contig 22141 bp, 37 predicted proteins | sample 7442471 | NCBI WGS metagenome assembly JACCDG01 (sample SAMN15323444, study PRJNA562643) | freshwater metagenome | isolation source: river surface water | place: USA:Blue River Watershed | collected 2017-08-17 | reverse complement strand
TGTAAAAATATATTCAGTAGGAACTCCCATTAGAGACATCAGGTATGAAGCCATTGGTTGAACCTTTAATGTCGCACCGAGAGTCTGGCCGGTCGGGTCTAATTGAATGAGAAGTCCTGCGGCACCCATGATCGCTTGAGCATCAGCATATTTTAATTGTCTTGAGATAGGACTATTGATTTTTACTTTATAGGTCAGACCATTAATTTTTGTAATGTCGAACTCTTTAGAAATGATCTTGTTTTGAACCATGATATCCATGATTCTGCGAACGAGTGGAATTTGAAACTCAGAGATCAATCTTCCAAACACACTGTTTAAATTCTTTTTGAGTTCCATCATGCGCTGATTAACTTCGGTTGCGGTCAATTGTCTCGCCCCTTCGTTTGGCAACGTGTTGCCATAAGTGGCTCTCTTAATATCCATTTGCAATTCTTGAACTTTGAACTGTTCAAGATTAGGGTTTGTTGCTCCAAGCTGTAACGGAACAATCGATGTCTGAGTATTTGGAACTACATTCAATGCGAACGGTGTCATATCTAATTGATCGACATCAAGCATCGCATCTTCTTGAACTAGAAGAGGTGGCAGATTATAAGCCAATGCTCTGAGTCCATATTCTTTAATTAAGTTCAAAGTCTTAATATCATTCAAAGCGGCCATGCCGGGGCCACGACCATAAGGCTCGCCTGCGGCTTTATTCCAACGCACAACCACGAACGGATTAGTTTTAAATTCTTCTTCGAGCAAGATTGTTTTTGTGCCGACATCAATCACTACATAATGATAAACACTGAGCTTTGAGTCGTAATAAGAACATTCAAGAATATCAATGTCCTTTTCTGTTTTCGAGGCACTTTCTTTTCCGTCAGATTTCATTTTAATCTTTGGCCACATTTCGCTAATAAGTTCTCGCTTCATCACATGACTTCTGAAGACTGCACAAACATTTCCATCAGCGCCTTCTTCAATGCAGTATTCAACAAGCGGGATCGCTCTGAAAATAATCGGGTTGTAAATTACCGTGCTTGGTAAAACTAGAAGGCATCCTGTGCCAGCGAATAAGTCATAACAAAATTCGCTGAATGCCATGTCAAAGTTTGAAAGTGTTTTGTATTCGTTTGCGACCTTACAAAGTTTCTGCATCTCGGTGTTAACTTTTTCACGGTCAGTGTCTTTAAATAAAGTTCCAGCTTCCATGTCGATCCAGTTCGCTTGCGGAGGACAAAGAAGTTCCTGCATGGTGTTTACAAATTCATTGGCGCATTGTTCAGCCAAAGATGAGTATTGGTTTGTACGACGATCTTGATAATTAGGGTCAGTGTTGCTGGTTGATGTTGTCTTCTGAAAGATATCCCTTGCCGGCATCGCATATTCAAAGATTTCTTTGTAAGCAGAGTCCCAGCTATATTTAATAGATTTTGCTTTGCCGTGTCTGGCGATTAGTTTTGATGCTGATTGTTTCATCCGAGTAATGACGTTCCGGCTGTTGCCGCTGTGAGACCGGCGGAGCCTGTTTGCCCAATACTGTAATTGCCAGCGCCAACTAATTGACGACGCTGTTTATTGATTTTTTCTGTGCGGTCAGCCAACGCTTTTGCTTTTTCTTTTTCGATTGCCTGACGTTCTACTTCTTGTTGTTTTTTTAATGCTTCGGCTTGCTGTTTTTTTGTTTCTTCTCCGGTGATTGCCCCGGCCACTCCTGATATTGTCGATCCGATAGTTGCGATTGTTCCTGCGTTTGCGGCTAAAAATCCGCCAGCAGTTGCAAGCCCCCCAATTATCGCGCTAGTGAATGCCGCCATTATTAATCCCCTTAGAAACAGTGTCGGTGTGATACCCCCAACGCTGTAGCATCTTAATAAAAATCTCATCTTTGTGGCCTATATTACTACCAATTTTTATCGAATTACAATTTTTTTCTTTCGCAAGTCGCTCCGCTTCATCGATGTATTTCTTAACGAGTTTGATTGAGCCACGATTTTCTTTGCGAATATAAAAAAGCATTTCGGCAAATATCACACCTCCTCTCATGTCGGGGACTATGACGTAGGCAAATATTCCTGTGTCATCAATTGAAAATGTTTCGAGAATGTGCGCGTACTGATAAACCGATTCTTTAGACTTCTGAAGATCAACGAGTCCGAGTTCTTGATGGGCAAGCTCCAGCCAATAATCAACGACCTCTTTTGGTGTCATCTAATTTTACCGTCCCACTTCCTGACCTTCGTCGTGCTTTTCGGTCTCGGAGCCTTAGCAACCTGAGTCTGCATTGCTAAAGCGTCAACGCAGTCAATGTACATGCTCTTAATCTCTTCGCGGGTAACGCCGGCCAGCTCAGTTTTTAACTCAGCAAGCCACGGTAAATCCACATTAGGAAACAATACTTGATGGGCTTTGAATCGTGGTTGCAATGCTTTGATTCTTTCGAGCTTCGTTCCTTCTTTAGCGTGTTCAAGTTCTTTTAGGTTAAAGAATATATTTCTATCCCGCTGTTCTTTCATGACAATCGGCTCAAGCACTTGCTGAATCTGCCCCTTCTCAATATGGAAGTCGTAAAGGTTGTACTCTTCAACAGTTTTGAAAATGTTCTCGATCATCTCATTCGTGTCCCACCGGCCAAACTTATTATCAAGCACATACCAGAAGTTTCTTTCATCAACGCCAACCACAGAGATTGCGCGGTAACATGATTTAGCTTTTGTGGAAGATGCAGGGTCAAGACATGCAGTGATCTTTAAGCTCTTAATGAACTTATCTCTGATATGGTTTTCATAAGTCCTGAAGTCTTCTTCTTTAAAAATCTTAGACTCCTCAGCCAGAGACATGCACATTTTTTCGGCATACCAAATATCCAGCTTGCCCAGTTTAGCAAAGTCATTTCGTTCTTTTGTGATCGCTTCGATAGTGTCGTTATCCGGCCATGTCGGGACATTGTCTTTCATTACCGGCACCCGAATAACCTTAAACTTAATTCCTTCCAGCTTGTCAGCATTGGCTATCAGTCGCTCAGAGATACATTTGTCTCCAAGATTATTGCCAATATAAAAGACTCGGCACTTCTTCCCAAGGAATATCACGTCAGATAAAAACCAATTCCAGTCTGATTCGCAAACAGTTTCAGATTTAGCGTCCTCAGTATCTTGTAGATCGTCAGCCACAATAATGTCAGGTCTGCGGTCACGGTTAACCAGCCCGCGAATAGACGCTCCTTTTCCATAAGCCTCAATGCGGACATTAATCACTTCGCCATTTTCGTCGTAAACATCAGCACTCAATACCTGCCCGCTGTCTTCAATGATCTCTTTTAGGTTGTGTGAAACCAATGGATTTGTTTTTAACTCAGTTCTTATTTCAAGTAATTTCGCCTTGGCAAGCGTACTGTTATTTTTTAACAAAACAATAAATGATCGCTTCTTCTTTGGGAAACTTAGACAGTGCATAGGGAATGCTCTCAGGGCGTACGAACTCTTTCCGGATTCACGGAACATTTGAACCGCAACGTGTTCTGAGTCGTTTAAAAGCAAATCACTTAATTCATGGTGAAACGGTGCAGATTTCTTTTCTTCAGACAGATCGTCCACAAGCGCCATGTACCTGTAAGCAACAAGGCTTTTGGCCATCAAGTCTACTGTCTCAGGCTTTAGAATCTCCATTTAGAATTGATTCCTTCTCTTTTAAAGACTTTATAAAAAGACTGAATTGACCGCTGTGTTTTATTTCTTTCTTCTCGGTATATCTTCCCTTTAGCTTATTGTACATATCAATCCCTTTTGCTTTAACACCAAGATCAGCCGATTGATTAACCAAAAAAGAATGCTGAGAATCTACCGAAGCATCATTAAATCCCTGAGAATTTAAGTACTCCATCCCAGCAGTGTAAATATTAGGAAGTCTTAGTAATTCATGGGCTTTAACTGCGGCTAAATTGTAATTTAAACTTCCGTCTTCCCTTTGGAACTGATCTTCCCCAAATGCGGCAATTATTGATTGCGTCCCGTTTCCGAATGTTAGTGATGACTGATCGAAATAATATTCAACGAATGTCTTTTCTGTAAGGCTTAAAACATCTCTCTTTAAATCAGACTTTCCTGTCCCCATTACTTCTTATCTTTAACTTCGCTTTTTAAGGATTGTTTGTAAGACGCTTCTTGTTCACAAAAAGAAACAATACGTTCTGAGTTATAATTTAAGTTCTTGAATGAAGTGTCGTTCAACTCTCCACCAATACCACTAGGAGAAAGTAAAGCCATAATGATTGATTTTAATTCATGTCGTTCCATTATCTGCCACCGTTAAGCATTAATGCTAATTCAGGGAATTGAGGCTTACCAATAACCAATTCTCTTTTTTCATCGACGTACTTGTTTGTCTCGTCGGCTTTTGATTGAGCTTCGTCAATGAATACAGATACGGTATCTCTATGATGCTCTGCAAATTCTTGAGTTTCATGTACGTGCGCTTTTTCAATCGAGAGGCGTTTGTTTAAGGCTTGATTAAAAACATTATAAATCCAATAGCCTGACTCGCTAATGTGTGATCCAACTAAAACACCTTCCCTGATTTCTTTTGTCTTTGCTTCTAAATAAAATACTTTTTGCCCTAAATCCATAACAACTCCTTTATGCTTTGTGAAATACCTGCGTTCTATCTAATGTGTTTTGAATTTTCATATCGTCGGCGTATCCACTGTAACATGTATAGGCTGTCCAAATCAAAGCTAAGCAAGCTACTGTCATATAAACCTTAACTAAATTTTGTAGTGTTTTCATATCTCACCTCTTAATTAGTTTACATCTTCTTTAATTATATTGTCAATAGTATTCCCATTATTAAGATAAAAATACCTTTTCATTACTAACTCGATTAAATAAAAATCACTGTGTTTCTCAGGCTCATCAAATAGAATCTTTTCGATATCTTTTAAACTCACTATTTTCGTTCTCAAGTTGTTTCTTTGTCCTCTCCAGTATTTCATCAACTGTTTTTATGCGTCGCCCTACTGATTTTATCCCGGCTAACATCGCACGGTCTAAGTCTAATCGGTAAATAAGCAGTGCCTTGTAATGAGTCCTAGGGTCTGCGTTTATTGTGTTCGGGAAGTGGAGGATTTTAGGATTCATTCAACCGCCTCATAAGTCATTTCAAAGATGTCTGGTTTGCAGGGATAAAACTCGCCTTTAACTCCACGAATAATATAATCGCCTTTTGAAACTTCATGCTCTCCTTCAAGCGTTCCTATTATCCATTGCGAAGAGTCTCTTTTGATTGTGAAATATTTTTCAAATTTTGCTTCAATCTCAAGAGAATTTTCAAAAGTTCCGTTCCATTGAAACGCCTCAATCACTACTGGCTTTTTTCTGTATTTCATACAATCCTCCCATTTACGAACTTAACTTCATCCTTTTCTAATTCTGCTTTTGTAGCACCTTCTTTAACATAAGTGCCAAACCGTTTACCGCAATCACATCGGCCATCAATAAATCCAGTAAATTCTTTTGGCAATTTAATTTCAACCCCACATTTAACGCATTTCATCTTTATTCCTCCTTAATAAATATTTCAACTCAATCAAATAAAACCTCACAAAAGCCCTTGGCATGCCAGTAAGAAATTTAGTCCAACCCTTTAAAGAACGTGGATGAATGTATCGATACGACTCAATAAAAAATCCTCTAAACTTCATTATTTAACCACCACTAATTTGACCCAAATTGCATCCCAAGTCGTTACGTTTGCGCCGGTTAACCGATTGTAGGTCTTGGCCTCCATGTAAGGCTGTAAAAAACATGCTCCTATTAATAAAATAAAAAATGCAATACACAGTAAAAATAATCCAATCAATCCAAATATGTCTCTCACTTCGTATCCTCCTTAACTTCTTTTATGTAGACTTCCCATTGTCCGTTACTTCTTAAATCTAATTGAGCAAAAACTTCAATATCATTGTTATCACCAACTATCGCAGCCTCTAATTCCGTGTAGCCTTTGCCTTGGCATGATTTACATTCTTCACCAAACACTTGCAGTTCACTTGTCGTAAGATTTGATTTATTAAATGATATATTACCTGCCCCTAAACAAAATTCGCACCAAATCTTAATCATCTTTATCCTTTAAAAGTTCTGGGTTCTCGTAGATGTTTCCGATGACTTTCGAGCTTTTTAAAGAATCAATAAATAATTCCCAGTCTTCTTCCATATCAACTAAAACTCCGCTAGTAGTTTCAATAATGTTATCTAGCTCAAAACGACAATTTTTAAAAACGATTGAAGCCCTATTTGTGATGTCTATCCCTTCTTTATACTCATACCCATCCTCAGTAGTATCTTCAAATTCAATAACATCCCCCTCATAAATCTCTTTGCCGTTCTTGTCTTTAAGGCCGGTGTATTGCATGAGTTTATATTTATAAATAAAATAACGTGAAGAATGAAATTCATCGCACTTACAAACTTCACACTTATGATTTTGTTCTAAATCTAAATTTAAAACTTCGTAAATTCTTTTATCGGTTTTATCCCAAGCTCTAAATTTTATTTCTCTCATCACTTAACCTCCCGAATGTACAAAACAATTTCTTGATTTTCACGCAAATCACTAAATTTAACATTGTTCTCAAGTTCATAAGCAACCTCACTTAAAGGACCAGCCAACACCTCTTTGCCCAAATTAGTTGGTGGCAGTAGGGGGCGAATGGCTTCAAAAATTTTAGGCGCAACTTCTCTGCGCTTAGCGGGGCTGATCCATTTATCAGAAATATCATACATGTGGTTATGCAAAGCCATTGTAATCGCATCGATTATTTTTTGGTCGGTCATAAATAATCCTTAAACGATTTAACTTCGCAATTTTTGTTAGTGTTGATTTTCCCCTTAGCAACAAATCCATAAAAAAATGCTTTTTTCTTTTTTCCCATAATCTTTAAAGTTGATTTATCGAAAGGCCATTGACCCATAATTGATTTGTCTTCGTTATAAACTAATACCATTTTGGGCTTAGTTAAACTGACCTGAAACTTAAATATCTGTCCGTTCATTTGGTCTCCTTAGAAGCCTCAATCATTGCGTCGGCTATCATAAAAGCTGCTTGTTTAACACCTTCAATATCAACACTATGACCATCCCAAGATTTGCCTAGCATTCCTTGCATCGCAAGTCCGGCGTAGTGATTTCTTAATGAAATATCAGAATATTTTTCATTAAGTTTTTTTAACGATTCATAAATATTATGAATCGTTTCAGAACCCCAATTTGATTTAACTCTTAATTCTTTTAAATAATCAAATAGTTCTATATCAAATGTTTTCATTTTCATTTCTCCTTTTTTAAGGCCAATTGGTATGTTTGCCCAGTCTCTGGGTGTCCAAGCCTGCATAATTATTCCTTTATAAAATAAACTCTTTTAATCTGCTTACGCTTAACCTTGTGCTTGTAAGTCTTTTCGATAATCACGTCTTTGCTTTGCTTCTCACAAACAATATTAAATTCGTTTCGCTTCCTATCAATATACTGCCTTGATTTACCGTACTTATTTGCGACCTTCTCAACCGAACCAAGTAAATTTAATAACTTAACTAATTCTTTAGCGTCCATTATTAACCTACAATCGTTCTGACAACTCGTCTGCCGTCTTCGGTGTGAATCTCAGGATAAATCTTTGACATCACATATCCGATTGTCATGCCTGTGCAGTAACCGCCAATTGAATACTTCTTGTCCTCAACTTCTTTTATGATTATTTTCTTTTCTAACAATTCTTTTTTCATATATTTCCTTTCTGGAACCTAGCGGGGTATGGGGGAACTTCCACCGCTAGGCGTTTTCTTCTATAAACCTTACAAATTCTTCTGCGTAGGTGCTTTTAATAAAACTGTCTGCAATCTCATGTCTTTGGGTTACATTCAACAAGTCCCACATATTCTCAATTACCCCATGCTCATCGTTAGCTTGATCTAAATACTTGTCATAAAAGAAACTGAATTTTAGCTTTTCTTTTGAATCAGCTAACACTTGCTCGATAACATCTTCGGCTGAATTCTCATCTAACAAAGACACACCGCCGTCAATCTCTGCTCCTGTTACATTTTCTGGATATTCGCTCATTTCATTACCTCCTGATTAAGATGATTGAGTTTACTATTTCTTTAACGCCTTTGTCAACTGCTTTCTTGATTTTCGCACTATCTTTTTATAGCCCATTGCGACTAAATGCTCTGAGTATTTCTTTCTAGTAAACATATAAATCTCGTAAATCAATTTGCTTTTGATTGAATGCTTTGATTCGCCAATCTGATTAAGCATATAAATAGCTTCTGACAATTTATTTTCGTTTGTCATTGGAATAATCCCTGCTGAATATTTTTAGTCGCGCAGTCTAAAATGTGTTTACCTAAATATGGGTCTACGCAATTCCTTAACACTTGCATTTTATCTATTCCTTTGACTCCTGATAAATCAAATCCTAGTTTGCTTTCCCAACCTTGAATCGTTCCATGCTTGATATTGTCTGCATCAAAGTCTCTATCTGGTATATAGAAATTTGCCCAGAATAAATGTCTCTGAATTTTCTGAGGAGATATTAAAGGCTCGTAGTAAGGGATAACATTTTCAATACAATATTTTCCTTTGAAAAAATTCATCAAAAATATAATTTCCTGATACAAACTCATGTCAATATATTTAGCCTCATAAAGATGATTCCCTGATCTCTGATCGTCTGACAGTGCCCTTAGTTTAGAGAATTGCGAATGGCTTTGGCATGGTGGACTAGCCCAAATAAAATCAAATTTATCGTAGTTTTCAAGAAGATATTTATGGGCATCGCCAATAATTAGAGTGTCTTTCGGATAATTCTTTTTATATACAGACGCTATATTCTCGTCCACTTCAACCGATGTTACCTCGTGTTCATCTCCCCATAACTTTCGATTACCACCAATACCTGCATATAAGTTGAGTATCTTCACAACCCACCCCCGTTTTTACCATTCACATAATCATGAGCAATAATCTGGAACCGCTTCTTAATCGCCTGCGTTAACTTCGTAAGATACTTATAAAAGTATTCGTACTTCTTCAAAGACGTTTGATAAGTAGCGTCCATTCTCTTTACTGCCATGGCTTCCGCTGTCCGATCAGTCTCGTCGCTTGTTTTGTAAGTATCAAAGTATTGAGCGTGGAGAACTGATAGCTCGCTGATTATCTCCCCGACTCTCAAACAGTAGCCTTCCAACTGAATAACATCCTGACTGAGTTTGTGAGGAGAGGCGCATTTAAGCGCCTCATCCTTTATTTCTTCAGCCTTCTTTTTGTAATCATCGTATTCGGCCTGATAGTTTTGCATACTAAAATGGAACGTCAGAATCAGCTAAGTCCCGTGCCTGTGCAACAGGGTTACGTCTTAACTGTCTCTTTTGCATCTCAGCAATAAACCCCGGCATTTCCTTATCGCTTTCTTGAACGATAGGAACCATACCTGCCATTAAAGGAGCGATTGATCCGATATTTGCGTACTTACCATCAGCACTATGAACCACTGAAATTAAACACGACTTACCTACCAATCTATCCAAGTCAAACCCTTGGAATTCTTCCTCAGTAAAATCACGTCCACGCCATGCCTTTAAGTCCTTATAAAGATTAGCTTTCTCAGATAATGAGAGAGTGTATTTTTTGATTAAACAGAAACGCTTGTTAGCTAAAGCGCCTTCTTTGTAACGTACATCTAATTCCCAACGGATAACCACTTGGTGGGCGTATTTCTTCTCGCCGGTGTTCTTATCAACAAAATTAGTTTGCTGTAATCCAATATCGTACTGGCCAATACAGAGCGCGCTGTATGTCCCTTGTGGGCACAATTCAAAACTTTCATCTGGTCTTTTTGCTATTGTCATAAAATCCTCTTTTCAAATTATTTTTTCTTAGAAACTTTTCTTCTCAAATCAAGAACTCTTTTTTCAAGCGCCTTTTGAACGTGAACACTTAATTGATCATCAGGAATAATCTCAAGTTCTTTTTTTGATAAAGAAACACTGTGTCTCCCTTTTGGATTTAACTTATATTTTTTATAAGTCTCTCCCCAAATTTCATCATATTCGTGTTCCATAAAATCATTAATCTTTGAAACTAATTTCGAGAGAATATATTCCATTCCCTTATACCCTGCGTGTCCAACGACAATATCGTCAGACAACTTAATAACTTTATTTTTCTTCATTATTTCCTCAGCTTTCTCAAAATCTTTTGAATAAAATTAATTTTCTTCTTTTTCTTTCTCTTTAATAATTCAGGCGGTAAAGAATAACCGTTTGATCGCTTGTCTTTTTTCTTTGTCACTATTTCACCTCATTTCTTTAAATACACAAGAATAAAATACAGATACATAAACGGCCAGAATATTATTCCAGACATGAATTCAGTTTTAGTTTCGTATTTAACATCTAAGAAAAAAATCGCAATCAAGTTGCTTACAAGACCAATTAAAAAATATCCGATCAATATTTTCATTATTTCACCTCCAATACATTATTTAATTTAACCGTAATAGGGTATTGAAGTATGGGTGGTTTCCAGTCCTTATTCCTTAAATCCCACGCAGTAATAGAAGATATTAACTTCGGCATTGTGTCGTCTTGATCAACTATATGTACTCCAACTTTAATGCCTTGAAGTTTCTTGTCGTCAAACTTCCTGTGACTTGAACCAATCTCAACCAATGCAGGGATAGAATCTTCCGGACATAATCCTAATTTAACCGCACAGTGTTTATAGAATAAAACTTGCTCATGGTATGAATCGTAAATCCCGCCTGTTTTCCAATCAAAAACATAAACCTTGCCTTCACGTTCAGCGATACAATCAAGTTTGCCGGCAGTACCTAAAGTCTCATCCCAAACAATTTGCTCTAGCTTTAGAACTTTAAACCCGTAAAAATTCCACCATTCGCAAAACGCTAAGAACTTAACCCATTCTTCTTTGGTGAAATTGTATTCCGGATCATCGGCCTTGATCTCGTTTCCAAGTAATGCGGACTCGATAGCGTTGTGAATTTTAGTGCCTGACTCACTCGCTCTATTCATTAAAATATCAGCGTTTAACCCTACTTGTCTTTCCCATTGGTGGTAGCCGTAACCTTTGTCAATAATCCCTAACTTTTTAGATATAGATGGATAATACTTATCGACTATCTTGTATGTGTGTTCATCATAGAACTCAATTAAGTCTACAATCTGACCGTTTATTTCCTGACTCGTAACTTGATATTTTTTCATTTCAACAGCTCCTATTTTCAAAGATTATCTAGTTTACTTTAGCTTTAATCTATCTGTCAACTAAGTAATAAACAAAGTCTACTCCATGCGCTGTCTTTAAATTCTCGCTTTCAATATTCATGCCGTCTTTTTTTAGGGTATCAATTCTCGCCGCAAGTCTTGAGATGTATCTTGAGAGGCATTCGTTACGGGTAATAAATCCACGCTTTAAAAGGTTGTCTCTAACCCATGCCTCCTGCGTCGAATGCGTTTCGTTTCTTTCAATCATCGGTTTGCTCAAATCAAATTTATTTATAAAATCAAATATTGTTGTTTGCATTTTTTCCTCTTTTCAAATTATTTGTTAAACCAGAATCCATAAAATACTTTATTTAAAACTGCTATCAAAACAAAAATCAGTAAACAAAGCAAAATTCCCGGTAGCGCCTCTCCTGTTCCTAGATACATAAATCACCTCGATTCATTCTTTATTATTCCCAAACGTAAAATTCGTACACGTATCCCCTGTATAGTCAGTCCCTTTTTAAGAGCTGAATACAGAGGATTAAATCTTTCGATTCATCCCCTCATCCACCGGATCGATTATTTATTCTCGCTCATCCTATTCGGGCACGAGTTACTTTTTTATTTTGTTACTGGGGGAAATTGTGTAAAAGAAAAAGCCCCACCAAACACGACTTTGATAGGGCTTTTATTTGTAGTTACAAACAAAAATATTATACCTATTACTTGTCGTGTTTTAAAGTAACAAAAATATTATGGGGAATTAAAAAAGAAATTGCAAGTGTTATTTTTAACCCCCTCGCTCTCATGGCCTGAAATTAAGGGGGCAAAATTAGAAATCTCTCAAATAAATAATACCATTTCGTTAACGTCAACAAAATGGTTTATAATTATTTCATGGGAATTCCTTGTGACCGATGCGGATGCGAAACTAAATCTCAAGTAAATGAATATATCGATAAAATTATTTGGTGGTGCAATGCCTGCCAAAGATTTATTGTTGAAAAGAAATGATTGAAATTCTTTTTGAAGGCAAGCTCGCTTCGATCAATGCTCGCTATAACAAAAACTTTTCACTCACTCAAAAGTATCGGGACTGCAAAGACGAATTAAAACTCGCTTATCGTTTAGCCAACACCAAGAAACATATTTTTACTAAACCAGTGTGGGTTTCTGTTGTTTGGGATAAAGGACGAATGGACGTTGATGCGTCGATTAAATTGATATTAGATGCGATGCAAGGAGAGATTATTAAGAATGATTCTTTGGTCCACCGGATTATTATCGAACATGAAAAAGGACGAAAGACAATTATCGCCGTCGGGGAACTATGAATTGCGAACTTTGCCAAACCAGAGAGGCGACCGATAAGCACCACTTTATAGCCGGGGCACATAGGCACTGCACCGAATATAAGGGCTTTAAACAGAAGTTATTTAACCTCTGCCGTCTATGCCACACAAATTGCCATAGCCTCACGGCAGATAGGTTTTTGAAGACGTACGGCCATCCTAAGAGTAAGTTCTTGTTTCAAGACGTTAAATCTACCGCTTACCTCAAAAAACAAACGTAGCCGGGTGAAAGTGAATACCGTTAATTAAAGTCTCAAAATGAGCGTGTGGCTTTCCTTTGGCATTACCAGTGTCGCCAGAATGTCCAATGATTTCGCCTTGTTTCACTACTGCGCCGGCCAATTTTTTAAACTCTGATAGGTGAGCGATGCGCGACTGAACCCCATTGCCGTGGTCTATAAAAATCACATTGCCATAATTTCCCATGAATTTAGACACGGTAATCGTGCCATCATAAGGCGCAATAATAGTAGTGCCGGAAGGGATAACGTAATCAACGCCCCAATGTATTCTCTCGCCACTCCCGCCATCCGCGCGAAGGTCTTTGTATTTACCGGATATTCTCCATTTGGGGAACTCGCTTTGCACAAACGGTCTAATCATCTTGACCTTTTCGGTACTGCTTACCGCAACCCCAAAACAAAACGCCATAACTATCGCTGTGGCCACAAGTAATGTAACAGCCAAAGGGTAGTATTTTGATATATCTATGTATTCTTTTTTATCCATCGGACACCTCAGTCAAAAGTCTATCCGACCCTTCTAATGAGCAAGCAAGCGAGTAATAAGAAAATACTTGAATTAAGCAATCGAAACTGTTAGTGGAACCTTGCCGACCTGCATTATCTTTTTTAGATCAAAATAGGTGTCTAAGGCTTTAAGCCTGTTATCACATTTGATTGCTATGCACCCTAATGAACCTTCAACATTGCCATCGAAATGAATAAGAAGCTGGTCTCTTTCGGTCTTAAACTTCGGCTCAAGCCTGATATAAAAACCGGTGATTTCCCCAGTCGCCTTGTCAACATATGAATAAGCGGCGCCGTCGGTATCCCAGAACCCGTACGCTTCGTACTCTCCAGCCGGTAAATAGCCTTTTCCCCATGCGACCGACACGGCCGGCCATATTTTGGTTCCGAAAGAAAGTGTGCCAGTAGCAGTCTTACCGTTTATTGAGGCTTTAAAGTGAAAACCTTGTGAATGTTTTTCCGTCACTGATTGCGGGCTTACAGGTGTAGATGATTGTTTTTTCTCCAAGCTCTTTAATAGCTTTTCTAATAGCGTCCAGAGAGTTTTCAGCATTGACTGCAATACTTCCATTATTTGTTAAAACCTCGTAAACCATTTTACTTAGTCGCCATGTAACCGACAACAAGAAACAACGCAATGTTTTGTATTCTTAAATATAATAATTCGCCTTCGAGTGATTCTTTACGGGCTTTAAATTCAGCTTCAATTTTTATTGAGTCAATATAGGTTTCGGTTGCTAACTTTTCGTCCTCAATCGTTAGCTGATTATTTATCGTTACGGGTTTCGTCCACGGTAAATCTATTGCGTAGGATTGACTTGCGAAACAAAGGAGACATGCGATTAACATCAGTTTTAGTTTCATTGTTTTGGCCTCGGAAAAGAGATAATAAAAAGGCCAATAATGATAAGGGCAATAATATAATTTTGAAAAATTTCATCGCTCATAACCCTACCACTTTTTTAAACATGTCACCAAATATCGAGAATATGAATGCGAGAACTGAAACTCCACCCATCACTAGCCAGCGGTCTTTCGCATGGGCTTCTTTAATCTCAAGCAAATCCTTTTCTACAACAATTAATCTGGTTATTAATGGAGTCTGACCTAGCGTCCCAACAAACACATCGTGCATCTCTTTAACCATACGGTTAGTATCATTAGCCATTACTTCTAATTTACCAACCCTTAAATCAAGTCCTTTGTAATCAGAAGTCTCAGTTGTCATGATCCGATACCTGCCTTTAACTTAACCTTCTCAAATTGAACTAAGCCAATCAGGGCAAGAATAACAATATCTTTGCAGATTATTAATGTAACCATTTCCCATGAGAGAGCCAACCCTTGCTCTATAAACGCCATTAAAGCCCATTTTTCGGCGTTGGTTATGAAAGCAAACACCATCCGACGGCCTATCATTGAGATTAGGAAATTCTTGAAAGCGTTTTTAAGTTCGTCCAACATTGTTAATTCTCCACCCATAATCGTATTATTATATTTTTATTCATTAGTCTTCAACTCTTAGAATCCCTTTGCCTTGACGAATCACACCGCCAATAGGTAGGCCGGTTGCCATCTCTCCACCGAGAGTCATTATTTCAAGAGCGTCTTCAAAATCAATTTCGTTTCCAGAAATTAAAGAACCTAGAATGTCGGCCGTGTTAAAGCTAAGTTTTTGGAAGTCAGTTAAAAGTGGCGTGCTCATATTTTTTGCCCAGAATGGAACAGGCTCGCCCTTAATGTGAGAGAGCATTACTTTTGTAAAGTTCTGTGAAGCGTCAGAGAAAAGAGGAATCGGAGCCAGTGGGTTTGTGAAAATATTTACAAGCATTTCGTTTGTATATTCATCGTCGTCCCCGCCCTTACCCATAACGATTGATCGCCACGCAACAGACACAGCACCGAATAAAGCTGGCTGAACAACCAAATAAAGTGTCATTGTTTTTGCCAACTGAGCTTTGTCGATCTCGCCGTTGTGGTACTGAATCATTGAATTCACCACACGACGCATCATTTGAACTTGGGCGTTTTTAAATGCGGTGAAAAACTTCATCCCAGGAATCTTTTGATAACCAGCCAATGTTGTTTTGAAACCAGCTTGCTGTGTGCGAATTGTTTGTTTCTCAAACTCTTGAATTGCCTCAGCTTCGGACATTCCTTTTACATCAATTAAGTAACGCACGTTTGCGTACCCACCGAAAACCACAGCACCAGCGTCACCGGTGCGGATAAAGAACGATAAAAAGTCTGTGAGCTTGCGAGACTTAGCAATCTCGCCACCCTGCTTCATGATGTTTTGAGCGATATCGTCAGCACCTTGCTTGAATCGCGCAGGTACATAGGTCGATTTTTCAAACATATATTTGGCGGTTTTCTTTGGGTTTAATAAACCTTCAATAAAATATTTAGCGAAGTAGTTTGCCGGAACATTTTCAATGTAGTTAAACGCGCCAATGAATTGCTTTGGAACCAAGCTGGCATTTAAAAGAATCTTTGCGCCAGTCCAGTTTGAAAGAACTTTCATAACCACACGGGAAACAGTGTCTAGGCTTTGATTGTTTGAGTTAAATGAAACGTCATCAATCGCCTCTCTTAGCTTCTGATTGATTTCTTTTCCGTACTTATCCTCAATAGCTACCTTTACTCGGCGGGAATCAAATACTTTACGGGCGTTATACCAAGGATCAAAGAGATTCTTCTGGTGAATTGCGTTATCGATATGTTTATTTGCCACCAAATAAGCATTTTGTGGCTTAGGAATATTCCCTTCCACGCGTGACTTCTGGTATGAACCGATCTGGGTTGCCTGCCTATATTCTTGGTAAGGCTCCTTTTCAGACAATTCCGATTTCCTTGGCCAATAATTTTCAGTATGACCGAGGTCAATACCGAACTGCTTAACGTGGATCGCATTCACAATCGAGTACATTTCTTGAACTCGAGTTTGCAAATAGTCAGCGAGTTCTTTGTCTGCCTCGCTGAGATTTGCCATTAAAGCGTCGATCTGTTCGGCTCCATAGTATTTATCGTAACTTTCGCGGGTCTTCGAGTTCTTAATCGAATTGTAAATATCGATAAGCTCCCACTTGGTCAGCTCCTGTGGTTTCTCCCGGCCAATCTCATAAAGCTCGTATTGTTTTTTATTTAGAGCATCGAATATCTTTTCGACTTCGTACTTGTTCTTAACGTCCAAAACATCAGCAATATCTAAATACATTTCCTCTTTAATTGAATCTAACTCAGAGACTTTGTCTTTTTCCTTAACGTCCAAAGCGTATTCGTCTGCGATTTCTTTTCCGGCGATGCTGTTCATTAAGCCGTAAACGTCGGCAAACCCCTGTCTATAGAAGTTCATTATCTTTGTGCTCAGGTCGTCTCGGTCGCCTTTGAAATTCATTTTCTTAATTGCTTCAACAACCTTGTCTTTCTTCTCGCTGAGGTTTAATTTTTCTGTAAACTCTTTCTCGCTCTTAGATTCTTTTGCTACCGCAATGGCATTTGCCAAATCAGAATGGGCTTGCTCGAATAATTCAAGGCTCCCTTCGCTCTTGCCGTATGCCTTCCAGCTCATTATTAAACGCTTTAATTTAAGCTCCGAGGTCATGTCCACGCCTTCATTGTCTTGCTGTTCAGACATGATGCTCAATTGAACCTTGGCTTCTTCCTTTGTTAGCTTCGCAATCTCACGGAGCTCCTCAAAAAGATTATTGAATTCATATTCATACTTCCCTCTGGTGATCCCTGCCTGAGCCTTTGGGCGAGTTTGTTTAAGAAGTTTCTTGATCCTGTCTTCAAGAACATTGCGCTGTTGCTTTTCCCAATATTTTTGCTCCATGTCATAGATTTCAAATAAGACTTTTTTCTGGCTCTCGATAGTTTTCGCTTGCTGAATTTTCCCAAGGAAACGAACCTTATCAGCGTTATCAATATTTAATTTTCTAATAGTTCTGATTACTTCGGCCTGAAGGTTTGTGGTCGAACCGGCCTTGGCTTCTTCTTTGAGTTTCTCCTGAATTGCTTTTAATTGTTGATCCAACGGCTCAACCTCAGCGTCACTGACGACACCTTCTTGTTGAGCGTCAAGCATTGTTTCAAGAGAGCTTAGTTCAGTTTCTAAAGCGGATAGTTCAACGTCTGCCTTTTTGCCGTACTTCTTTTTAAGTTCTTTTTTCTTTTTCTTGATCTCTTCTAACTTTTTACGAACGTCCTGATAAAGAACCAAGTCTCGATCCTTCGCTTCATTTGTCATGGTGTCGTCTATTGTGGCAACCCTATCGGCTGGCACAGAGAGCATTTCATCAAAGAAGTTTCTGATGTCATCATTGATCTCAATGTTTAGTCCAGACGATTCACGAATCCCAGTAACCGTTTCATAGATTGTCGTGAGCCAATCTTTAAATCTCTCGAAAGCGTCGGCCAACTTTTCGCTTGGCGCTCGACCTTCGAGTAAATACATTTCAAACCCAGAAGCAAAGCTCTCCTGAAGTTTTATATATTCAGCATCACTTAATTCTGAAAGTGGCTTAAAATCAACTTTAGCCCACTTATAGACCGCTTTTAATTCATCGGGAATATTCCTTAAATAATATTCTAAAAACGCATGGGCAGATTCGTGAAGGAATGTTGATCTGTCAGCGGATTTAAATAACGAAATTATATTCAGCTTTGGGTTGAAAGAACCTTGCTTGCCTTGTCTAAATTCAGACACTTTTGATTGTATTGGTTTTTCACCTTGATAAAATTTCTTTATATCATTTAAAATTTTAGTTGGTTTTGTGCCAAGTGGATATTCGTTAGAAAACTGTTTGTCAGTATTTTGATGCCTGTATTTATTAAATGTGTCAGCATCCTTTGATAAATCAATGATTATTTCGCCATCAAAATTTTCTATATATTTTTTAATAACTGGCAACTGAGATTCATTTGGCATTTTAATAATATCCATACCGCCAGACTCTGGGGATAGTCTTATGTTCCCCATCCCCACAAAATCATCCATTCCTATATTCTGGTCTTCAGTGATCTCATTTATCTGTCTGTGGTCTAGTGCCCTCTCGCCAGCATCCCCTCCAAATTTTTTCCCAGAAAAATCAAGCAACTTTCCATTTAAAGTTAAATACCCAGCTTCATTAAAATCTTTTGTCGTCCCAAAATAACTCTCTGCTTTTTTAATAATCTCTTCCGTGTTTACCTTAGGCGCATCAGCTTGTTTTGTTTTTAAATGCGTTAAGTCAACCACTTCATCGGTGGCAATGCCTTTTTGGTTTTTACTGTATGTAATAATCCCATCGTAACCATCGTTCGCTATTGCTTGCGATAAGCTATCACCAGTTAGCCCTCCATATTGTTTTGAAAGTTTTGCTTTCCATCCGTTTTCGCCATAGCCATTCCATTCGATCACCAGAGGCGACTTGAATGTGATAGTTCCTTTTTCAAGTTCTTTTGGCACTATATCTAAATTCTTGACTAGATTCATGTATCGGCCAGACGGCTCGATATCTTGGCCAAAACGCATTCCCCTTTTTGGAGCTCTCTCTTTGTTTCTAACATAACTTACGGTGATTTCTTGCCCTGTTGATATTGTTTTGCCAGTGCTTAAATCATTTATTTGCTTAGTATAAATATCTGGAAGCTGTTTACTTTCTTGAAACAAACCACCCTCTGTTACCGGGTGAGCGCCTCTCACTTGCGGGACAATCTCATTAAAAATCTCAGACCTTGCTTTGTTTGTTTTTAGAGCAATCTTAGAAATGGCCGCATCCCAAATAGCCACGTTTGCATTTAGGTCTTCTGGAGAAATTTGCTGGTCTCCCAAAGCAGTGCCTACGGTTTGTTTAAATGTTTCGATCTGAGCCATGTACTTCTCAATATCTCTTTCAGTCTCAACCTTCTCTAACTGCTGAACCATTTTTTCTTTTTCTATTTCTGACACCGGCGATAAGTCATTCATTAATTGGCGAACTTGCTCAGGTGATTTTCCAACTGAAAGTTTTTGGGCAATTTTCCCAAGCGCCAAAGAGGAGCCGCCGTAAACAGTTATCATTCCGAGTTCGAGTTGGAGTTGATCCCAGTCTGGGAATAAAGCGTTTCCAAACGCATCAAGAGAATATCCTTTGCCTTCTAAATTTAGAGTAGTGCGAAGCAAATCCCCTACGCGCTCCTCACCGATTTCCTCTAACACACCGTCGTAACCAAATTTAGCAACGGCTTTTGCGTATTTAAGCCCGGTACTTTTTTCAACGAGTTTCTCAAACGCAACACCAAACCCTTTTGGGAGTTTTCTAGCCAAGGCTCCGGTCACTGGTTTAAACATAAAAGCGCCGGCCATTTCAGAAGAGTTTTCTACCCACGTCGAACCAAACGCTTTAAGCATTGTGATCGCTGGTTTCTCGGTGGATTCTTTATAAAGAACCTGCCCTTTATCCGTAATAGCTATTGAATCGTTGAGCTTCATTGACATATATTGTTTGGCCGGTCTCGCAAGCATAGCCACGTTTGGAAACGCCACCCCGCCCAATTTAGCCACGGGCGTAACGGTCGCGAGCAATCCTTTGCCGCCGGCTTTTACGGTACCCTTCGCTACTTCTTTTAATGTCTGTTTTAATCCTGTCTTTACAGTCAGTTCGGTCGCTTCTCTGCCGGCGCTGACAAGACCCCCAATGCCCGAAACAGCACCGGCAAATTCAACCGCATACGCTGGCATCCGTAACCCGTAATAAATCATGTTCCCACCAAAACTCATTCCTCTGATTTCCATTTGAGCCATTTCGTCCAAAAATTGATAGGCGTACTTTTTGTCTTCTGGAGAAACAGAATCAGGTTGAGTCTGAAGTTTCTTCATAATATTAAAAACCTTAATGTCTTCAGCGATTGCCACGCCGTTTAAGTAAGGAGCAAGCTCCCATTTATTAAGCATGCCCCACGCTTCGACCGCTCCGATTTTTGGCATAGCTTTAATCTGATTTAGTCTTTCTGGTGAATAAAGATTTGCCGCCCATCCGGTACTTGTTTTGTAAAAATCCTGTCCACCGGGTAGCTTGTCTAAAGGCACCGCCGATTCGATAGCGCCCTTATTAACGTCTGAAATAAACTGGTCTATTCCGGCACGTTCTTTCGGGTCTGCGCTTAAATATTCAACAAAATCATGACGTTTTTTTTGAGGGGCTATTCCGAGAGGAAAAGCGGCGCGATCCTCTTTTACAAACTCAGTCGCAAAAGCAGGCTGTTTTGGAGTGTCTACCTTTGGAGCCTGCGTCGGTTTCATCGGCTCAGTCGATTGAACACTCGGAGGTGTGTATCCTACGTTTTCAAGGAGTTGATCGACTTCAGTTGCCATAATTTAATATCTCAGTTTGAAGAGCGGTTACTGATTGATTGTGCTTGTGCTGAAGCAATGCGTTATTTATAGCAAGCCTTGGGTCTTCACCCTCTTTAATATTGATCCTTCCAACAACGGTCTCCGCATATTTTAGATAAATATTATTGGCGACTTTTCGAGAAAGCTCGGGGTCTTGCTTACCGGTCAATTCAACACCGCCAGCCTTCAGGTCATTAATGGTGTCACGATACATTGTGGCTTTTAAAACATTGATATCGTCTTTATTTGTGAGCCCCATATTCCTAACGATTTCATCGACGTTATGATTCACTTGGGTAATGGCCACTTCTCCAGCATTGGGTTTGCCAATATTAAATTTCTTTGCGATCCACCAGCGATCACCCTTTACACCAATGCCATTTTCTACTTGGTCAATCACCGCCCTAGAGACAGTCGCCAGTTGTTTGTAATACTTATCCTTATCGGTGCCGACATAAGCGTTTTCGTTTGTTTCCAACTGAGAGAACACGCCAATCGTGTCAGTCAAGTTATTCATTTTTCCGTTCTTTACAACCACGTTTCCTGTTTTATCAATCTCGAGTTTTAAAGCATCGTACTGAGCTTTATCGGTTACTTGAGCGACGGTATTCGTCAGCTCTTGCTGGGGGGTCATTTGACCAGAAACAATTTTATCCATCGCATTAATGGTCTTGGCGTAAACATCGTCACTGTACCCGTACTTCTGCTTTGCTAAATCTTTGTTTGATTTCAACCAATCAAGCGTATCGACAACCCCGTTGTAGTCAGTTTGCACATTATTTTGTGCATAACCAATCACTGCGTAGTAACCACGGTTAGTCCAGCGATCCTCCAAAGCGGCACGCTCTGAATCGCTGAATATCGGGTTACCGTTTCGGTCATTCATATATCTCTGGTTGTAAGCCTTAAAGAGCTCATTTTCAGAGTCTCGGTATGACTGAGCGATCTGCACCAATTCTTGCTGTGTGTATTTACTTAAATCTTTAGGCGTAATAAAAGTATTGCCCAAAGTTCCTAAAGCCGCATCAGAGGATTGAAGGGTTAAATCTCTTTGGCGAGTTTTCCAAATATTTTCCTGTTTATCGAGCTGTCCCTTTACAACCTTTGTGTCGTATCCTGAGCCGAAAATAGAAACTTCGGCCATGATCTGCGCCTTCTCGGGAGAATCAGGAACCGCTGAATAAATCTCTTCCAACCCCTTTGATACGACTTCTTTGTATTTATTTACGTCATTTGGGTAAAGAGTTTCGGCGTTTTGATAAATCTGTTTTGCCTTCATCATCGTCAGGTCTTTTAGAGATTTCTTTTGAGTCTCGCGTCTTTCAAACTCAATCTTTACGTTATGGTCAATAACCTCTAAAGAACCTTGCCTTTGCTTTTCAGCATACTGCATGATGCTCGTGTCTGG
>JACCDG010607408.1_pt1 | contig 22152 bp, 24 predicted proteins | sample 7442471 | NCBI WGS metagenome assembly JACCDG01 (sample SAMN15323444, study PRJNA562643) | freshwater metagenome | isolation source: river surface water | place: USA:Blue River Watershed | collected 2017-08-17 | reverse complement strand
GTCGTTTTTTCATAAACCACAAGGAGTAGGCCGCGCTACGCGTGCGCGGGCGTGACGCATGAAACGAGGACGAAAATCGACGCAGGACCACTTGACGGTCGTCGCGGTCAGTGACCGGCGGTTGACGTGCCCGGATGGGCTGCTGACTCAGCGTCAGCACGAACTGTGGCGCAGCGTGGTCGACTCACTGCCGGCCGACTTCTTTCGCCCCGGTGACGTCCCACTGCTAGCTGCCTACTGCAAGGCGTGGGACTTCTACCTGCAGGCATCGGCTGAGATCGAGGCGTACGGCGTCACGCTGACGGATGACCGCGGCAGGCGCTATGCGAATCCAGCTCAGTCGCTGGTTGTGACGCAGGCGTCCGCAATGGCGCAGCTTGCGGTCAAACTGCGGCTCAGTCCGTCAAGCCGGATTAGCCCGAGGGCGGCCGGCGGTAAGTCTGCGCAGGGCGTTGCCAGTCGGCCGTGGGCTGCTGGATGACGCGCAGTCAGCGCAACGCGGCATGGATTGAGAAATTCTGCCGCGTACCTGAGGGCCGGTTAGTTGGAAAGCCTGTAGCGCTGACGCCTGAGCAGCGCCGATGGCTGGCGATGATTTACGACTCGCCAACTCGGCGTTTCATCCTGTCGATGGGGCGCAAGAACGCGAAGACTACGTTCAGTGCGCTCCTGCTGCTGCTGCACTTGGTTGGCCCCGAGGCGCGCCAGAACTCGCAGCTGTTCAGCGCCGCTCAGTCCCGCGACCAGGCCGCGATTTTGTTCGCGCTGGCCGCCAAGATTGTCCGCATGTCGCCGGACCTGTCCGCATACGTCGCGGTCCGCGACACGGCGAAGCAGTTGTTTTGCGCCGAGCTTGGCACGCTGTACCGGGCGTTGTCCGCAGAGGCGTCGACCGCCTACGGTCTGTCGCCGGTCTTCGTGGTGCATGACGAGCTGGGCCAGGTCAAAGGCCCGCGCTCGGAACTCTATGAGGCGCTGGAAACCGCAAGCGGCGCGCAGGATGACCCGTTGTCGATTGTCATATCGACGCAGGCGCCGACAGATGCGGACTTGTTGTCTGTCCTGATCGACGACGCAAAGACGGGGCGAGATCCTCGGACAAAGTGTGTTCTCTACACTGCGCCAGACGATTGCGACGCCTTCGCGGAGTCGTCGATTCGGTTGGCCAACCCGCACTTCGACGTGTTCATGAATCGCGCCGAGGTGCTGGCGCAGGCGGAAGAGGCGCGGCGCATGCCGTCGCGCGAGGCGAGCTATCGAAACTTAATCTTGAATCAGCGGATTCAGGTCACAAACCCGATGGTTTCGCGGCAGGCGTGGGAAGTGTGCGCGGGCGAAGTCGACGAAAGCGCGTTCGAGTACGGGCGCGTTTTCGTGGGCGTTGATCTGTCGGCGCGAGCGGATCTCACCGCGGTCTGCGCAGTCACGCAGGACGAGGATGGCGTGTGGCATGTCCGCACGCATTGCTTCACGCCGCTGGTTGGGCTTGCTGATCGAGCGCATCGCGACCGGGCGCCATATGACCTCTGGTATCAGCAGGGGCACTTGATCGCTACGCCTGGGTCGACGGTCGACTATGACATCGTTGCAGAGTGCCTGCTTGAGTACGCGGAGCGCGGCAACCTGGTCAAGGTCGCCTTTGACCGATGGCGGTTCTCGGAGCTGCAGGCGTGCCTGTCTCGCCGTGACGTCGAGTTGCCACTTGAGCCGTTCGGCCAGGGGTTCCAGAGCATGGCGCCCGCTGTCGATTCGCTGGAGTCCGAGATTCTGAACGCGCGCATCCGGCACGGTGGGCACCCGGTGCTGCGCATGTGCGCGGCTAATGCGGTCGTTACGCGCGACAGCGCCGGAAACCGGAAGCTGGACAAGGCCAAGGCAAACGGGCGCATTGACGCAATGGTGGCGCTCGCGATGGCTATCGGCGTGGCCTCGAAAGAGACGGTGCAGGACTCGCCGAGCTTCTTCTTCATCTGAGGAAACAACATGGAACGCTGCTACTCGGTATTGGAAATCAAGGCCGCGGATGACTCTGCGCGCGTGATTGAGGGAATCGCCTCAACGCCGACCGCTGACCGCTATGGAGACATCGTTGATCCGATGGGCGCGAAGTTCGCGTTGCCGATGCCGCTCCTGTGGCAGCACAACGCATCGCAGCCGGTTGGCAATGTGACTTTCGCCAAGCCGACGAAATCCGGAATCCCGTTCAAGGCGCAACTGGCCAAGGTCGACGAAGAAGGAACTCTCCGCGACCGGCTGGAAGATGCATGGCAGTCGGTCAAGGCCGGACTTGTCCGCGCCGTGTCAATCGGCTTCCGCTCTCTGGAACACAGCTACATCGAAGGCGGCGGCGTCAGGTTTGCCTCGTGGGAGTGGCTTGAGCTTTCGCTCGTCACGATCCCGGCGAACGCCGACGCAACGATCACAAGCATCAAGGGCATCTGCCGCAACTCGCTGGCCGCGTCTGGCCGAAGCGTGGCGCGTCCGGTGCGCCTGATTCTCCCCGGCGATTCGGGGACATCCAAGGGCGCCAATTCAGGCGCCGTCCGCATCATCCCGAGGAGCTGAAAACATGGACAAGACCATCGCTGACCAGATCAAGGATCTGGAAGCAACCCGCAGCGCGAAGGCTTCGCGCATGCATGAACTCGTCACCAAATCGGCTGAAGACGGCCGCACGCTTGACGCTGCCGAGGCGGAAGAGTTCGATACCCTCGACGGCGAAGTGAAGACCCTGGAATCCGACCTGGTGCGCCTGCGCCGGCTGGAGTCGCTGCAGGTCACGCAGCGCGCAACGGTCATCCCGGCCAATCCGGCGACGGCCACGGCCAAGGGCGCCTCCGACGTCCGCAGCGGCGCCCCCGCCATCCTGACCGGCAAGCAGAAGGAAGAGAAGTTCGCCGGCCAGAACTACACCCGCATCGTGATCGCCCGCGCACTGCGCCATCTGGGCGGCGGCGACATGAGCGCGACCGCCATCGCGCAGAAGCGGTGGGGCCGCGAGAACCCGATGATCGCCGAAATCATCCGCGCGAACGAAGTCGCGGGCGGCGGCACCGGCAGCGGCGAGTGGGGCGCAGAGCTGCTCGACACGGACGCGCGCTACACGGGCGACTTCATCGAGTACCTGAACAAGCGCACGCTGTTCTTCCAACTTCCGCTGCGCGAGATCCCGGCAAACGTGACCATCAAGGGTCAGGACGGCACTGCAACCGGGTACTGGGTTGGTCAGAGCAAGGCCATCCCGGTGTCGGCGCAGGATTTCAGCGCGGTCACGCTGCCCCCGCTGAAGGTCGCCGCGCTTGCGGTCGTGTCCAACGAACTGTTGCGCGACTCCAGTCCGTCCGCCGAGATGCTGGTGCGCGATGCGCTGGTGGAGGCATGCGCGCAGCGGGTCGACGCGACGTTCTTCTCGACTACGGCCGCATCGAACGGCGTCAGCCCGGCTGGTCTGCTGAACGGCCTCACCGCCATTGGCACGACCGGTCCGGATGGCGAGCACGTCCGCGCCGACGTGAAGAACCTGTATGCCCCGTTCATCGCGGCCTACAACGCCGGCGGCCTCGCGTTCGCGATGAATCCTGGCCTCGCCAAGTCGTTGCAGTTGATGGTCAACGCGCTGGGCCAGGCCGAGTTCCCCGGCATTTCGCAGAACGGCGGCACGCTGCTTGGTGATCCGGTGTTCACCGGCGACCACCTCAATTCCGCGCACCTGTACCTCATGAAGCCGAGCGACATCTATCGCATCGGCGACATGGGCATCGAGGTGTCGGTGAGCCGTGAGGCGGCCATTGAGCAGAACAGCGCCCCGACTGGCGCGACCGACACGCCGGCTGGCGTCAGCACCGCGTGGACGTCGATGTTCCAGAGCGAATCGACCGCTATCAAGGTCGTGCGGCCGATCAACTACGCCAAGCGCCGCAGCCACGCCGTCCAGTACATCAACGACGCGGCTTATGGCTCGGTGTCGTCGACGAGCTAAGGCCAACAGAGCCCGGCGGGTTCGCTCGCCGGGCTCTCAAGGGGTGAGATATGCGACTCGTCGCAACAAAGCAGATCGTGGTTCGCGGCCGGCGTGTCATGCGCGGGCAGGAGTTTGATGCGCGCCGCTCGCAGGCTCGCGTGTTTCTCGCTATCGGTAGCGCAGTGCCAGCGCCGCCGGTGCAGGATGACTCCGGATATTCGTCGGATTGCATGCCGGTAGTTACGCCGGAGCCAACTCCGGAGCCGGGCGTGGCGCCGGAGCAGCCGAAGCAAAAGCGCGCGTATAAGCGGCGCGACATGAAGGCCGAGGGCTGAGATGCGCATTTTTGGATTCGAGATCCGCAGGGTTAAAAAAGCGGCACCGTCGCTGAGTGGCGTCGATGATCGCGGCTGGCGAATCCTTGAATCCTTTGCTGGCGCTTGGCAGGCGGATGTGTCCGTGAGCCATGACCAGGTCATGGCATTTCACGCGGTCTATTCGTGCATCACGCTGATTGCCAATGACATCGGCAAGCTACGCGCCAAGTTGGTCGAGAAGCAGGACGGCATCTGGACGGAGACGGAGAGCCCGTCATTCTCGCCCGTGCTCCGCAAGCCGAACCGCTACCAGAACGCAATCCAGTTTCGCGAGTCGTGGGTCTCGTCGAAGCTCTCTCGCGGCAATACGTATGCACTCAAGGAGCGCGACAGTCGCGGGATTGTCGTTGCGCTCTACATCCTAGACCCGAGTCGCGTGACCCCGCTGGTCACGCCGCAGGGAGACGTCTACTACCGACTCCAGTCGGACAACATGTCCGGACTTGAGTCCGAAATTACGGTGCCGGCGTCCGAGATCATCCACGACCGTATGAACTGCCTGTTCCATCCGCTTGTGGGGCTCTCCCCAATCTACGCTTGCGGGCTGGCTGCAACTCAGGGGCTCGCGATGCAGGCAAACTCTGCAAAACTGTTCCAGAACATGAGCCGCCCGAGCGGCATCATCACTGCGCCGGGGCGCATTTCGCAGGAATCGGCGACGACGCTCAAGGAGCAGTGGGAATCGAACTATAGCGGAGCGAATTTCGGCAAGATTGCCGTACTTGGCGACAACCTGAAGTTCGAAAAGATCAGCATGACCTCGGAAGAGGCGCAGCTGATTGACCAACTGAAATGGACGTCAGAGGTGGTCTGTTCGACGTTCCACGTTCCGGCATTCAAGATCGGCCTGGGCGCGATGCCGACGTATCAGAACGCCGAAGTCCTGAATCAGATCTACTATTCCGACTGCCTGCAATCTCTGATTGAGCAGTACGAAGCCTGCATGGACGAAGGCCTGGGGCTTGGGCGGATCAATGGGCGCGACATCGGCGTTGAGCTTGATCTCGACGGCCTGCTGCGGATGGACACGCAGACGCAAATCAAGACCCTAACGGAAGCCGTCAAGGGCTCGATTCTGACCATCGACGAAGCGCGCGCGAAGATGGACCGAAAGAAGGTTCCCGGCGGCTCGTCGATCTGGATGCAGCAGCAGAACTATTCACTGGAGGCGCTTGCAGAGCGCGACGCCAACAGTCCTTTTGCTGCGCCGGCGCAGACTCAATCGCCGGCAGCTGATTCAAATCCGGATGATTTGCCGGAAGATCCGGAAGACGATTCTCAGGGCATGGACGAAACAGACGACGCGATTGCCAGGCTATGGCAGCGCCAACCGGAGGGGCTGGCGCATGCTTGACTGGAAGCGGCTGATCGATGGCGTCCACGACTACATGGAGCGGGCGCTTGCTCCGCTGGCGCAGAGGATCTCGGCACTTGAGATGCGCGAGCCAGAGCGTGGCGAAAAAGGCGAGCGCGGAGATCGCGGAGAGCAAGGCCCGGAGGGGCCTCCCGGCGAGCGTGGCGAGAAAGGCGCTGATGGTGAGCGCGGCGAACAGGGACCGCGCGGCGAGCGCGGAGCCGATGGCGTCAGTCCAACGCCGGAACAGGTGGCGTCGGCACTTGAGCCGCAGTTGGCGAAGTGGGCGCTCGACTTTGAGCGGCGCGCGCAGGATGTCTTGCAGCGAGCGATAGATCGAATGCCGGCGCCAAAGGATGGTCGCGATGGCCGTGACGGAATCAACGGAAAGGACGGAGCAGACGGGCGCGACGGACTCGGGTTCGACGACATGCGCGTGGAGCTCTCCGGCGAGCGTGGATTTGCGCTGGTCTTTGAGCGTGGGGCGGATGCGCGCCGGTTCGAGTTCGCGCTGCCGGCGATGATCTATCGCGGCGTGTATCGCGAAGGCCAGAAGTACCAGCGCGGCGACGTTGCCACGTTTGGCGGTTCACTCTGGCACTGCAACGAAGACACGGACACGAAGCCGCAGGAAACAGAGAAGTCCTGGACGCTATGCGCCAAGCGCGGGCGTGATGGGCGCGACGGCGAGCGCGGCCCGGAAGGAAAGCAGGGCCCGGCTGGCCGCGATCTGCGTGACCCAGGCAGGCTGTCGAACGGAATCCTGTGATTCTGCACCCACGGACACTGACGGCGAGGATTCTCGGTGCTGGCGATGGTGCTACGCGGGTTCACCCGCACGGACAACGGCGCAACAGTGCGCCGAGGGTCGAAGATCGACGCGCCGCTGGACTACATCGTCGAGTGGGCTCGGCTGAAGCTGGTCATGCCGCTAGCGAAGCAGGAGAGGGCCAAGCCGGGCCCTTGGATGGCCGCTGGCATGGATGCGAAGTGTTCTGCTTTGCCAGCGGCCCGAGTCTGACGAGAGAGGATGCTGAGTCTGTGCGGCGATGGCGCGATGCCTCGCCAACGACTCGGAAGGTAATCACAGTCAACACGACTCACCGGATCGCCCCCTGGGCCGATGCAGTGTTCGCGCTTGACCTGAAATGGTGGCAGCACGAGGACAACGCCGACGTCTACCACTTCGCCGGCGCCAAGTTCAGCAGTTCGTTTTCAGGGCGCGGTGTTGTGAAGCTGCAGCGCCCGTTTGAGCACCACGGAAACAGCGGCGCGGCGGCGGTGTCGCTCGCGTACATGTTCGGCGCCGCGCGCATCTATCTGCTAGGATATGACTGCCAGCGCACTGGTGGGAAGGTCCACTGGCATGGCGACCACCCGAAAGGGTTGGGCAACGCCGGCAGCATGCCGACATGGGCAAAGAAGTTTCAACGGTGCGCGGAACATGTCCGCGTGCCGGTTATCAACTGCACTCGATCAACGGCCTTGACGTGCTGGCCGCGTCAGGAATTGGAGCAGGTCATTGGCTAACCACACAAAGCAGGACCGCAACTGCGCCTACTGGAGCGACGGAGACCCCGAAGTGCCGGTGTTCCAGCATCCTGCCGAGATGGAATGGTTGCTGACGCTGTACGCCGAGCGCGCGCCGCTGCGCGTGCTGGAGGTCGGGAGCTACTTCGGCGGCACGCTCAAGCAGTGGATTCTCCGCGCGCAGCCTGGCGCCGTCGTGGTCAGCGTCGACCTGTACCGCTTCGCCTATGCCGACAACCGACACCGGTACGCCGACTGGGCGCGCGAGAGCGGCGCCGAGGTGCACTGGATCGCCGGCAACAGCGCTGCGCCGGAGACGGTCGCGCTGGCCGCCGAGCATGGGCCGTTCGACTGGATCATGATCGACGGCGACCACCGCGAGCCGGCCGTGCGTGCGGATTGGAAGGCGTACCGCGCGCTCGCCGCGCCCGGCGCCGTGATCCTGTTTCACGACATCCTCGACAACCGACAGGCACACCCGGAGATCCAGGTGGCGCCCGTGTGGGCCGAGATCAAGCAGACGCACGACACCGACGAGCTGATCGCCGGCAATGGCAAGTGGGGCGGCGTCGGCGCGGTGTTCATGCCGTGACGGTCCTGCACATCATCACCGCGTGCTCGCGGCCGGATTTCTTGCCGGTGTGGGCCGCCGAGCTGACCGAGGCCGCGCGCTGCGCCGGCGTCGATCTGCGCTGGCATGTGGCGTTCGACCTGGATCGCCAGTATGTCGGCGGGCAGACAGTGAAAAACCGCATCCTGGACACCATCACCGGCGACGGCTGGGTCTGGATCGGCGACGACGACAACACGCTCGACCCGGCCATGCTTGCCGCGGTTGCCGAATACGACGCGCGCCCGGTCGATGTGGTGATCTTCGCGCAGCGCCGCGGCAAGCAGATCGCGCCGCCGTGCGCGGTGCTGAACCGTGTCGATGCTGCGCAGTTCGTCGCGCGCCGGTCTGCCATCGGATCGCATCGGCTGCCCGAGGCCTACAACGGCGACGGGATGCTGGTCGGCGCGCTGGCGAAGACCGCGCGCATGGTCTACGACTCGCGCCCGGTGACGCGGTACAACTGGAGGACCAACGGATGTTGACGCTCGTCACCGCAACCGGCGCGCGCCCGCAGGCGTGGGCGCTGTGTGAGCGATGGATGGCCGCGCAGACCTTCGCCGGTCCGGTGCGCTGGGTGATCGTCGACGACGGCCCAGAGCCGCAGCCGATCACGTTCAGGCGCGCCGGATGGGAACTGGTGCTGATCCGGCCGGCGCCGTTCTGGCGGCCAGGCCAGAACACGCAGGCGCGGAACCTGTCGAAGGGCCTGGAGGCGGTTGGTCGCGATGACGTCGCGGTCTTGGCCGAAGATGATGACCACTACGCTCCAGGCTGGCTGGATGCCGTCGCGCAGAACATCTATCGTGCGGAGCTGATCGGGACGCCGCGCGCTCGCTACTACAACATAGCAACCCGCATCGCGCGCCAATTGAACAACGCCGGGCATTCGTCGCTGTGCTCAACCGCGATTCGCGGCAAGGCTATCGACACCATGCGCCGCATCTGCAAGCCGGGCGTGAAGTTTATCGACCTTTCGCTATGGCGCCAGCATCCGAGCAAGCACCTGTTCGCCGGCGACTATGTGACCGGCATCAAGGGACTTCCGGGCCGCGGCGGCATCGGCATGGGCCACCGGCCGGAATTCAACGGAACCCCAGATCCAGACTTCAAGATCCTGCGCCAGTGGATTGGCGATGACGCGGAGTTCTACTTATGAGCACAGTAACGGTGGCGCAGGTCAAGGATTATCTGCACCTGATCCACGACAGCGACGACACGCGAATCCAAGCTCTCATCAATGCCGCCGAAAGCTACGTGCTCGCATTCGTGCGGCACGACTCGTTGGAACTTGACGAAAGCGATATTGACGCGCCGTCTGTGCCGGATGCTGTGACGCATGCGGTCAAGATGATCGTCGAGGCGCGCGGTTACGCGGACCCTGACACGGCTCAGACCATCATGGCGGCGGCGGAAACGCTGCTTACGCCGTGGATTAAGGGATTTGCCTGCGCATGACACAGGCCGCGCGCTATCGCCACCGGATCGCGATCCAGGAGCGGGTGGAGTCGCAGGACAGTGAAACCGGCGACATTACGTCGGCTTGGGCGTCGCTCTCGATTGGGTCGTCATCAAGCTCGCAAGAGTTGGATGACGTGCCGGCCGAGTGCCTGACCGGACCGGGGCGCGAGTTTCAATCGGCAAACGCGAAGCAGTCGGAATCCGATCTGCGCGTGAACATGCACTGGTTCCCAGGTCTGCTCCAATCGCACCGCATCGTCTGGCAGGGTTCGCCCTACGACATCACCAGCATCGAAACCGACGCGACCGGGCGCCGTGAGTACCGGCTGCGCTGCAAGGCGGGAGTGAATGACGGTGGCTAACCTGAAGATTGTGATGACTACTCATGGGCGCGGCGAGGTCTTTGTCGACGGCCACAAGGTGTCTGGCGTGAAGTCGTTCCGAGTAACTGCCGGCGTCGACGAGGCGAACACCATCGATCTTTGCATTTATCCGGAAGCGATTGAAATCGAAGGCGAGTTCGACGTCTCGACCATTGAGTCGGAATGCCGCGAGATTTTGCGGGGCGGCGGTGGCTGATTCCGTCCAGATCAAGGGCGCCGACAAGGTGCTGGCGATGCTCCGCTCGCTGCCGGATGAAGTGACCAAGAAGGGCGGCAATGCCGTTCGGTCTGGCCTGCGCGACGGCCTGCGCATCATCATGGATGCCGCCGGGCGCAACCTGGATGCCATCGTGGCAGCTCCGAACGTCGGAGGAGCTGACCTCAGCACCGGCACGCTCAAGGGCGCGCTGCGCATGTCGCGCACGAAGCCGCCGGCAGGCGAGAAGGGCGAGGCTTACATCTTCCGCATCAAGCGCGGCGTGAAGTATCCAGCGGAACGCGGAGAGAACATCACCGCAGCTCAGGTCGGGCGCCTGCTTGAAGAGGGCAGCGAGAAGCGCGCTCCGATGCCGTGGGTTCGCCCGGCCTACGAGCAGAACAAAGAGGCCGCGGCGCAAACCGCGGTGGACTCGATCAGCAAGAGACTGGATGCCATCTTCAAAAGGCTGTCCCGCTGATGTTCCCGCGCATATTCCAGACCATTGCGGCCGATTCTGTCGTCACCGCGATCATCGGAACCAACCCGGTGCGGTGCTATCGCCACGGCTCGGCGCCGCAGAACGTGGTCGCGCCCTACGTGACGTGGTTCATCGTCGCGGGCACGGCCGAGAATAACCTGAGTACCACGCCGGCAACGGATCGCTGGACGATCCAGGTCGACTGCTGGTCGGACAACACGGGCACAGGTTCGGCTGGCATTGAAACGCTGGCCGAAGCGGTGCGCGATGCACTTGAGCCCATTGGCCACATGACCGGCGTCGTCGTGAACACGCGCGATCCGGACACGCAGCGTTTCCGTATCGGGCTGCAGTTCGACGTTTGGCTGAACCGGCCCGAGAGCAGCAGTTAACCCGACGCACTGACGCCAACCCATCACAGCCCCGCCAACGCGGGGCTTTTCGTTTCTGGCCGAGCGCTCGGCCGGAAAGCCCGCGCGCGTCCGCTCGCGGGGAACTTCGCGAAGGAGCAACACATCATGACGACCGGCACGGTCAAGAGCCAGGGCACGAAGCTGTACTTCGCCGTCGCTGGCACGTCCTCGGAAATCCACGCGGTTGCGTGTCCGACCCAGATCAGCGGCCTGGGTGGCGCCGCCAACCAGATCGACATCACCTGTCTCGACAGCATCGAGATGGAGTATGTCCGCGGCATGCAGAACCCGGGTCAATTGAGCATCCCGATCAACTTCATCCCGGCCAGCGCATCGCATCAGGCGCTGCTCGACCTGCGCGACAGCGGTTCGGAGACGAGTTGGGGCATCTTTGGTCCGAACTCGACCGCCCCGACCGACGTCGACAGCGATGGCGACTTGGTAGGCTCGGCCAGCGGCCAGAAGCCCAACATCATCTTCCGCGCCTACGTGGCCGACCTGGCCATCGACGTCGGCGTCAACGACATCTGGCGCGCGACGGTGACCCTGCAGCGCACCGGCGCGCCGACCTACAACATGCCGACCGCCACGCTGGACTGATTCGACCAACGGCTCAATCCGTACGGCTTGCGGAAATCGCGGCCGGCTGGCTCTGCGCTGTTCGCCGTGGCGCATCCAGCCGGTTCGCGACCGCTGAGGAATACCCATGATCACCAAGACCCTGAAGTTCCGCGGCAAGGAAGAGCCCGTGTTCTTCCGCGAAATGACCGTCGCGGACACCATGAAGCTCATCCGCAATACCAAGGCCACCGTTGGCGAGGATGGCAAGGCGCGGCAGGAGATTGACTTCGCCGCCGAGTACGAGCGCAGCTTGACCCAGTTGCAGCTGACGCTCGTCGATGAGGCCGGCAAGCGCGTTTATCAGACGCTGCAGGCCATCCAGAACGAGCCGTCGGCGCGCGTCGCCGAACTGCTCAAGCTCTGCAAGGAAGCCGAGAAAGAGTTCGCCGATTCGGCGGGAAACTCCTAACCAACCCAACGTGGCGTTTCCTCTACCGGCTGTCGCTGTACCTGCGGCGGCCGGTGCATGAACTGGTCGAAATGCCACTTTGGGAGTTGCGCGGGTGGTCGCAGTACCTTGCGAAAGTAATGCCGCCAGACCTCTGCATCGAGGCGGCCATCGTTCGCATGCACGCGAGCTACATCGGCGCGCACCAGAAGCAGGGCGCGAGCCCTCCGAACGTGCGCGAAATGATGCTGTCGCGTGACCCGTGGGCAGAAGAAGCAACCGAAGAAATGGCCGTTTTCAACTCCATCGCCGCCGAACTCATGAAGGGCTGACCGCGTGAAAATATCAGTCATCCTCGAAATGCTGACGGCTAACTTCGAGACGGACGCCAAGCGCGCACAGAAGGCGCTCGACAAGGCCGTCCGGGAGATGGAGGCGACCGCAAAGCGGGCCGGCGTCGCGATTGGCGCCGGCCTCGCCACTGCGGCTACGGCACTTGGCGCACTGGCGCAGAACGCGATCCAGATGGCCGACAAGATCGACGAGGCCAGCCAGCGAACGGGCGTCGCGGCAGAGAACCTGTCGCGGCTCAAGTTTGCGGCAGAGCAGTCTGGATCGTCGCTGGAGGCCATCGAAGGCGCGCTCCAGAAGCTCTCGCGCGAAGCCGACAACGGTGGCCAGAACCTGGCGCGCATCGGCGTGTCGGCGGTCGACATGGCCGGCAGGATGCGCCCGGCTCAAGACTTGCTGCTCGAAGTCGCCGACCGCATGCAGCGGCTCGGCACGGCATCGGAACGAAGCGCCGCGGCTCAGGCGGTCTTCGGCAAGTCTGGCGCGGCTCTGCTGCCGTTCCTGACGCAGGGCCGCGACGCAATCGAAGCCCTCGGCGACGAGGCTGAAAGGCTGGGCGTCGTCGTTTCTGGCGACACGGCCGCAGCCGCGGCTGCGTTTCAAGACAACCTGGACAAGCTCACGACCGCAGCGACGGGCCTCGGTCTGACCGTTGCGGAGGAATTGCTACCTGCGCTGATCGATGTGACGCAGGCGGCTATCGACTTCGTGGCCGCGATCCGCGAAGACGGCACGCTTGCGGCGTGGATCGATGGCATCAAGGAGGCGGCCGGCTACGTCGACGAGCTGGCGGTGTTCATTGCAACGCGGTTGGTTGCGGGGGCGCTGGTGTCGCTGATTGGGTCGCTGGCAACGGCCGCAGGTAGTTTCTCGGTCGCGACGGCTGCGGCCAACACGTTCCGCCTTGCGCTTGCGCTGGCGGGCGGCCCGGTCGGTTTGCTCGTCACCGGCATCGCCGCTGTCGCTGTGGCGATGTACGACTACGAAAGCGCATCGGATCGCGCGGCAGCGGCCAATGAATCACTGGTGCGCGCCGTCGACCTGTTGAAAGAGGCGCAGGGCAACGGCATTCGGCCGGCGATCATGGCCGCGGAAGCTCAGCGCGAGAACGCCGAGGCAGCTCTCGAATCCGCAAAGGCCGACCTTGATGCAGCAAAGGCAGCGGTTGAGCTTGCTCAGGCGCGGGCAATCGCTGCTCGTGGGCCGAGTGGCCAAGGTGCATGGGCAATGCAATTTGCCTTCGGTGCGGAGCAGGGCAGGGCATCTCAGGAAGTCACCGCCCTGGTTGCGCGCATCGAAGAGCTGCAGGGAACCATCGGCAATGCCAACGCAGAGATTGCGACTGGCAATGAACGGCTGAAGGAGTGGGAAGACAGGCTCAACAATCTGCGGGACTCGTCGATCCGACTGGCGCCTACGCTCGCAGATCAGGCTGACGCGGCAAAGACGCTGGCAGAGGCGCATAAGGAAGCGGCAGAAGAAGCAGAGCGCCTCGACGACTGGAACAACCGCATCGCAGACGGCGCCGCGCGCGCCCGCGACAACCTGCAGGACATGGCTGACGCCCTAGCCGGCGACCTTGGAGGCCCCGCCGTCCGCGCCCAGCAGGAGCTTGACGCGACGCTGGCAAGCGTCCGCGAGAACTTGGCCAGGATCCGCATGGAGGGCCCGCTAACTGCTGCCGAGCTTGCGCTTGCTGGCAAGATCAGCGATGACGCCTGGCAGAAGTACCGCAACACCTTGTCACAGATCGAGCAGCAGCAGCAAGATGCCGCAGACCACGCGGACACCACCGCAAATCGCGTGCGCGACGTGTGGATGCAGATGTCCTACGCATGGGGCGACCTACTGACCGGGCAGCTTGATTCGTTTGACGACTTCGCCGACGCGATCAAGAGGATCTGGCTGCGCGCGCTTGCGGACATGATTGCCGCGCAGTCTCAGAGCGGGTTCGCCAGCATGATCGGCGGCCTGTTCGGCGGCGGACAGGGCGGCGGCATGAACCTCGGCTCGCTCTTTGGCGGGATGGGCGGCGGCGCTGGCGGCATGAATCTAGGGTCGCTGTTCGGTGGTCTGTTCGGTGGTGGCGGCAGCACACTCGGGATGACTCAGAACGCCGCCGGCGCGGCTGGCGGCATGTTTGGCGGCGCTGGGTTCGGGCTTGTTGGCGGCACCGGGGGCGGTGCGTCTGCGATGGGCGGGGCGATGGGCTTCATGGGGCAGGCCGCCCCGTGGGCGGTGGGGCTTCACGGCGTACGTACCGGCAATGTTGGTCAGGGTTTGGTGGGCGGGGCCATGGCAGGAATGCAAGTCGGCGGCCCGTGGGGCGCGCTGATCGGCGCCATCATCGGCGGGTTGGGGGCGGCACTCAACAAGCCGAAGCCGCCTGATTTCCGGCTGGGCGGCAGTTCCTCCAACGTGCGCAAGCCAGAGGGTGACTTCGACACCGTGTTTGGCAACGTCCGCGCAGGCTCGCGCCTGATCTCGTGGGAGTCGCTTGTTGAGCCGCTGCAGCAGTTCGACCGCACCATTGCCGACTTGGTTGTGTCGATGGGTGGCGGACAGGAGCGGCTTGACGAGATCCGCGCTGCTCTGGCGCGCTGGTCGGTCGACCTCAAGGGAGACGCGGCCACTGCCGAGAATGTCCTCGGCTCGCGCTTCGGGGCGATCCTTGCAACTTTCAGTCAGGACATCCAAGACTTTGTTGGCAACGCTGGCACCGTGCAAGAGCGGGTGCAGAAGCTCGCCGACGCGATGGCAATCGAGCAGATCGCAGACACCGGGACCATCGGCGACAGCTTCGCTGTCGTGGCAGACCTATTGACCGACTACAGGCAGGGAACGGAAGCAATCGCGGACACATATGCGCGCGTGCTCGGTTCAGTGACCCTGCTTGATGAGGCGCTGGCGATTTCAGGCGTCACGCTCGACCTGACGCGCGACCAGATGATCCGATTCGCGACCGACATCACCGAGGCCGCGGGCGGGCTGGAAAATGCGCAGGCGCTGTGGTCGCGCTACTTCGGCACCTTCTACAGCGAGCAGGAGCGCGCACTACTTGCGCTCAACCAGGCGCGCGGATCGGCGTCTGGCGCACTGGAGGCCATCGGCCTGAACGTCGGCGACTTCACCGGTCAGGGCGGCTTGTCCGCATTCCGCGCGCTGTTTGAGCAGGCACTGCCGACGCTCAGTGCCGAGGCGGTGGTGCAGTGGCTCCGCGCTGCCGATGCGCTTGGCCTGCTCACCGAGACGACCGCGCAATATGCGGAGACGCTTGGTGTCGCGGCCGACAACCTTGGCGACTTTATGGCAGGCATCGAGGCGCAGATTGCGGACCTCGCACCGGATCCGGATGTCGCGGAGCGCATTGCGGCTGTGCAGGCGGAAACCGAGGCGCTTGTTGCCCGCGCTGTCGAGCTGGGCGCCGGCGAGGAGCAGATTGCGCGCGTCCGCGAGCTTGGGCAGTTGCGGCTGAACAGGCTGCTGGAAGAGCAGGCGACGCTACTGGAAGAACAGGCCGCGCTGATCGCGTCGCAAGAGGCGGCTGCAGGCGATCTGCGCGAGTTCTTGGCAAACCTATCCGCGGAAGCGGCTGGCGGCATCACACCGCTGACGAGCGAACTGCAGCGCCTGCGCGGCGAGTACCAGGCGAACATCGACCGCATCAACGAGTTAGCAATCGCATCCGGTCGCGCCGGCGCATCGGTTGGCGAGCTGGCGGTTGCCGAGTCGCTCTACAGGCAACAGGTCGATGCGTTCGTGCGGCAAATGATTGCGAGCGCGCAATCGCTGATGGGGCGCCTGTACGGGTCATCCACGTCGACCGGATCTGCATCTGTCGGCACCGGAACATGGATGGGCGGCGGCGAAGTGTCGGCCGTCAACGACGTGCGCGATGCGGTCGAGGATCGCTATGCGCGTGAGATGCGGTTGCTGGAGCAGCTCCGTGAGTACGTCGACAGCCTGAACCTCTCGTCACTGTCTCCGCTCACACCGGCCGAGCGCCTGGCCGAGGCGCAATCGGCCTATCAGTCGATTCTGCAGCGCGCGCAGGGCGGCGACCTTGATGCGCTGGAACAGTTGCAGGGTGCCGCGCAGTCCTACTTGCAAGAGTCGCAAAGCTACTTCGGCGGCGTCGGCGCCTATCGCGGGATCTTCGAGGGTGTCCAGTCTGCCCTGCGCGCACTGGTCGACCGCGGTCCGTTGAGCCAGCCGCTCCCGGGTGGCGCTGGTGGCAGCGCTGGCGCATCTGGTGGCGGTGGCGGCATGACCGTCGAGGCCGGCGAATCCTTCGTCCAACTGTCCGAGCTTGAGCGGTTCACGCTTGCCGAGGAACTGACCGGCGTTCTGCGCGACCTGATCGCAGCCACCGGGATGTCGCTGGTCGAGGTCGCGGCATCACTTGGCCTCGACCTCGGCGACCTTGTGACAGACTTGGGCGTCAACCTTGACCAACTGACCGTCGCGACTGCGGTGCAGCTTTCTGGCATCTCGCGCAACCTCGGCGTTGAACTGACCGACCTGGCGACTTCTGTCGGCGCAGATCTGGGCGCGCTTGGCGATGAACAGTCGTTGCTGAATGACGCGCTTGAGTCGGTCATTGCGACGCTTCCGGAGGGAATCCGCGGGCGGCTCGAAAGCGCGCTGCGAGACATTGAGCGCGCGACCCGCGATGGCGACCCGAGCCAAGCCATCCGCGACTTTGAGGAAATGGTTGCGCTACTCGGGCCGGATGTTGCCGACGCGCTGGCGCCGTTCTTCACTGGCATCGCCTCGCCGACCGACGCGCTGCTTGCGGCAACCGTTGAGCAGGCAGCAGACGTTGCAGCCATTCGCGGGATTCTGGAAGCGGCAGAAGAGCCGCCGCCGCCCGATCCGCTGGCCGCGGCGAAGGTAGAGCTAACCGAGCCGATGAAGACGGCCAACGTGGTCGACTTTCAGAAGTGGCGAGAGGAAGCCGCGGCTCTGCGCGAGGAGGTTGCGCGCGGCAATCGGCAGATTGCGAGCCTGCTTTCTGAAGGTAACACGACCGCAGCGCGCACCTATCAGAAATTGGACAACGTAGCTCAACCTCGGAGCAGGTAATGCCATCCGCATACCCAGGCGCGCTCGACGCGCTCCCCACTACCAGCGCCAACAGCACGCCGGCAGAAGACACGCATCCTGCGCTGCACAATGACGCCAACGCGGCGATCAATGCGGTTCAGTCGACGCTTGGCGTCAATCCGCAGGGATCGGAACTAACGGTCGCGGACCGCCTCGACGCCATCGAGGCGACCTCAGGCGGCTTGATTCAGTGCGACGTTTTCGCCGTCTCTGGCAGCCCGCACACATGGACGAAGGCAGCCGGATGCAAGGCCCTGCGCGTGCTACTGATCGCTGGCGGTGGCGGCGGTGGTGGTAGCGCTGCAGTCAACACGCAGTACGGCGGCCAAGGCGGCGGCGCGGGTGCGTTCCTCGACATCATGCTGCCGGCTGGCGCGCTCAGTTCCACGGAAACGATAACCGTCGGCGCCGGTGGCGCTGGGGGCAATGTCGCAGCGGGATCGCATGGCGGCGATACGTCTGTCGGATCGAAGCTGGTGGTTGGTGGAGGACGGCGCGGGCTGACGGACACTCAGAGCGATTCGGCTGCAACCAACTACAGTTTCAACGGAACGTCATTGATTACCCCGGTAGGAGCGGTGGCGATGGGCAACAACACCGCCGGCACAAACGGGGCGATCCCAGTCGGGACTGCCAGCCTCCCTCAGCTCGGGCCGTGCGGCGGTGGTGGTGGCGTCCGAGGAAACTTCGCGGGCGGACTCGGCGGAACTCCTTTCAACTCCGGCGGGTACGGTGCCAACTTCGAGGCGATCATCGCGCTTGCTGGGTCGGGCACTGGCGGCGCACCTGCTGGTGGCGTCGCTGGTGGCGCGAGCGCTGGCGGAAACGGCGAGAACGGCGGCTCTGTGGGCTGGTTCGGCCAAGGCGGTGGCGGTGGCGGCGGGTCCACCGGCAGCGTAAAGGCAGCTAACGGCGGTAACGGTGGTCTGTATGGTGGTGGTGGCGGCGGCGCTGGATGCAATGGCGGAACCGGAGGTGGCGGGAAGGGCGGTGACGGCGGCGACGGCATCGCTGTGATCTGGCAGTTTGGCTGATGAGCACACTCGGCGATGGCACGCTCGGCGGCGGGACGTTGGGCGCACCGGCTGTCGGACCTATCTACTCTGACGGCGCACCGGCTGTCGGACCTATCTACTCTGACGGCACCGGGTCCGGCTACATCCTGCTTGCTGAGTTCCGCTTTGACGGCGGCTACTACGTGCAGCGCGTCGCGACCGACTGGTGGTACAGCCAACCGGGTGACTCAATTGGCGTGCAGGAGTGGCAGGGGCGCATCGTCAGCGAGCCAACGTTTTCCGTTGAGCTCGGCTGCGTCGTGTGGGGCAATAGAACGGCGGTCGGCATAGGCTCGGTAGACGTTGCCGATCCCGCTGGCGAGCTGGACTGGATGCAGCGCCGGGTCCGTGACGCGGAATGCATCCTGCGGCTTGCGTTACCCGGCCAGCCATACGACGAGACATTGCAGGTCGCTCGCTGCATCGTCGATTCTGTGTCGATGGATGGTGGGCTGAAGCGCGTTCGCCTGCGCGGCATCGACACGCTGCTTGATCGCCCGCTGCAGACGACGACGTATGCCGCGGCGACTGCATCCAGCACAAGCACAACGAGTAGCATCGGATACACGGACATCCCGCCAGCCAACAACTCAGCGGCCAGCGCCGTGATTGAGGGCGACCGCATCCCGGTTGTGCTTGGCAAGGTTTGGCAGCACGAACCAGTGCTGACGCATCCGAATGATCTGCTGTTCCAGATCACAGACGCGGGCATCTACGCGATTGACGAGGTGCTATCTGGCGGCAGCGTAGCGAACCCGCCAGACTCGTCACAGGAGGATTGGGATTACGCAAGCCTGCGCGCCGGCTTCCAGATGTCCATCGACCCGAGCGCGCGCATCACGGTCAACTGCAATGGAATCCGCGCGCTATCCGATCCGATTACGTTCTCGCAGTTCAGCGATGCAACCGAGTGGAGCAGCGATGGCCCGCTAGGATGGACCGCCGGCGCCGGCGTGACCTACGCGCAAGGCGTGGGTATGCGAATGCAGTCGGACAGCAGTTCGACAACCGACCTGCCGTCAATTTCGCTGCCGCTGACGCTCAGTGACGGCGATTGGGTGGTGGTCGTGATCTACGTCCCGGACATGGCTGAAGGAACGCTCACCGTAACCGCGGGCGGGTCGGCGACTGCTATTCGGCGCGAGGGCCGGCACTCGGTCATCACGACATCGGACGGTGTGTCCGACCTGACCATCGCTGCGGTTCCTGGCAATGCTGGCGTGGACATCAGCATTGACTCGGTGCAGGTCTACTCGCTTGCGTCCGGATCGACGTCCGGCATCGTCGAGATGATGCAGCACATCCTAATCGCGCGGGCTGCGCTGCCGGGCGCGCAGGGTGTCGATACGGTCGTGATCTCGCCGGCCACGTCGGACAACTTTTGGTTTGTCTCACTTGCCGGAACAGGCGCGGTCACGTTCGGATCGACCAGCGAAATCACCATCAACCTCACATCTGGGCCGGGCTCCGGATCGGCCCTGGCGGGATGGGTCTTCGAGCTTGAGGCTGGCGCACGTCACACATTCAGCTGCGACATAGACATCACGTCGCTAACCGGAAGTGCTGGCGTCGAGGCGTACTTCCTGCCGACCTCGCGCAACCCTGCGGCGTACATCACCATCGCGACGCGCGAGATTGCAGGCGCCGGAACTCTGTCGGGCGTTTTCGAGCCGACCGAGCCTGGCCAACTGGTGATCAATGCCGTTACCGCGAACGATGGTACAAGCCAGATTGCTGCGACGGTCAGCAACATCAGCCTCACGCGCCTCGACTTTACCGGGCAGTCAACATCAGTCGACCTGCAAAGCTTGCAGGAGATAGACTCCGGTCACGTTTATGGCGCAGCCGTTGACGGCTCAGAGTCATGCTTGGAGGTGGCTCAGCGGCTACTCGACAGCGTCGCTGGGTGGCTCTATCCGGATCCGTCCGGGCGCATCCGATTTGGTCAGCTGGCGCTGCCATCTGGCGCCGCAGTCATAACAGTTTCGTCGCTGAACATGGTGAGCGTCCCCGTGTATGAGCCGGACTTGGCGCCAGGCCTGTCGGACACTGTTGGCGCCGGCAGAAACTGGTCGCCTTACTCCGACACGGAATTGGCCGGAATCACCTACCCGAACCGCCCGCCGTATCGCGCCGACTTCCGAGCCAAGCGCCGCGGCGCATTCGCTGACGACCTGGCGCGCCCGTACACGCACGCCATCGGCGCCGAACTGATCGACACTTACCTCTACGATGGTGCGGACGCGCAGGTAGAGGCCAACAGGCTGACCGCGATCTACACCCAGCAGCGCGGATTCTGGACCGTCGATGTTGCGCTGGAGTCCGCCGGCGCTGCGGCCGCGATCAGGCCAGACATGAACGTCATTCTTGACGATCCGCTATTCGGCGACGACGACGGCAAGCTCGCCAAGATCGTCGGCGTCGAGGGCCGCTATCGGTCGCAAGTGCTCACACTGAAACTCTGGGGCGCAACGAATGCCTAGCTCGCTGATCGTCTATCGAAACTGGCTGCAGGAATTCGGGCGCGTCGAAGCGTACACGGCGGCAATGTTTTTCGCTGGCGCACCAGCGTCCAACATGCTGACCGACAGGCCTGGTCAGGTCGCCATTGTCGACGAGTCCGTGACAAGCGACCTGGAGCTTCGCTTTCTGATCGGGGCCGGCGAGAACGGCAGTTCGTCCGAGCGGATCGGGCGCCCGGTGGATGTCGTCGCGATCATCAACACCAACTTCATCGCACAGGATTCCGGCGACACGGCGACGCTTGTCGCCTATGACGACGCCGGAAACTCGATCACGGTTCCGGGCGTGTTCCTGAACACCGTTACCGATGGCCAGGTGCAGAACAACCTGTTCTGGTTCATGTCAGACGGAACTGGCAGCGCCAACATTGCCGACATCTCGCGCATCTCAATTCAGTTCACCGGCGGGCGTTTCGGGCGCAAGGACCGATGGACTGGCGCAATCACCGACGAGGCGCCGCAGTTCGGCACGGTCATCGCTGGTCCGAAGTTCGCGCCCGCCAAGGGTATCCGACTGGTCGGCTACGCGCCAGGAATCACGGACCTTTCCCGCGTCGTGCGATCCATCGGCGGCACTGCCTGGACGTCTCCCCAAACGCGCCTTCGTCGGGCGTCATTTGACCTTCCGCTGCTGACCGAAACAGAAGTCGAGGCCAGTCCACCGTCGTGCGGCCTGCGCCAGCTCGCCGAGTTCTGCGGCCTGTCTCGCCCGCTCCTTGTCATCCCGCAGTCAACCGACGAGCAGGCGCGCAACACGCAGGCAATTTACGGACTGCTGACCGAGGACGTCACTTGGTCGGCGGTCGACAAAGTGGACGAGAGCGGATCGCAGGTGATCGGCTACACGTCACGACTCAGCATCTTGGAGGCGAAGTAATGTCACTGCCTAGCAGTTGGGGAACAGTCCGCGTCTACGGGACGTACACGCTTCGCGACGGTGAGCCTGCTGTCGGCTCGGTGATCTTCCATTCGCCACAGATTGTCGTCGTTGGCGGAGTGACCATCGTTCCGCGGAACATCGTGTGCGAACTCGATGAGGATGGCTTCTTCGAGTACGACCTTCCGAGCACCGATGATCCTGACATTGCGCCGGGTGGGTGGGCCTACACCGTCCGCGAGCGCTTCGATGGTGGCGGCGGCCGCGCGGCCTACGAAATCAGTGTTCCGCTTGCTGGCGGCGACATCAACCTAGCCACTGTCGCGCCGGCGATTGACAACCCATGACCATCTCCACCACCGACATCAAACTCCGCACGCCTGAGCGCCTGACTGATCTGGCGGACGGTGGCGGGCGGCAGACGTCCGGCACCATCGTCGACGAGCGCTTCGCCGCTGCGGCCGCG
>JACCDG011562375.1_pt1 | contig 22156 bp, 23 predicted proteins | sample 7442471 | NCBI WGS metagenome assembly JACCDG01 (sample SAMN15323444, study PRJNA562643) | freshwater metagenome | isolation source: river surface water | place: USA:Blue River Watershed | collected 2017-08-17 | reverse complement strand
TCAAAGAGATATGAAAAAGCCTCCGTAGAGGAGGCTTTTGTCATTATCTCTTTGCCCACTGAGGTCGCTTTCTTGCTTTGAGAAGGCCGAATTTTTTTCGTTCAACGGCACGAGGGTCTCGTTTGAGATATCCCGCACGCTTGAGTACGGTACGACGATCTGCCTTTTCTTTTACAAGTGCACGTGCAATTGCAAGCTTGATTGCGTCTGACTGAGCTGAAAGTCCACCACCAGTAACCTTTGCGGTCACTTCGTAAGTATCAATACCAGCATCAGGTGTCTCAAATACGTTGAGAACATTCTTCTGAAGCGTTGATGCATAGAAATAATCTGCGAGAGCACGATCATTTACAAGGACACGGTTTTCCTTTGCTTTTGTGATGCGTACGCGAGCAGATGCTGTCTTGCGGCGTCCGATCGCTTCGATATAGGTCTTCTTAGTAGTAGTCATACAGATGATTATTCGGTTACCACGAGATTCTTCATGCGCGGCTTATGCAGCTTATTCTTAGGAAGCATACCTGAGATAACACGGCGTACTACCTCACTGTATCCACGACGATCTGCAAGGTGTGCAAGTGTCTCTTTCTTGAGGCCGCCTGGATAACCTGAATAGGTCGCAAAAGTCTCCTTACGCTTCTTCTCGCTCACATCAAGCAACTTTACGTTGGTTACAGTGACAAGAACCTCTGCAGGCGTATTTTTTGTAAAACTTGTTGTGTTCTTTCCAAGAAGCAAGGCCGCCGCTTCAGTCGCTACGCGTCCAAGGCGCTTGTTCTTTGCATCAATGATGTATTCTTTCTTTTCCATATACATTGTTTATACAAGCTCGATAGTTGCCTCACGGCGACCTGCCTTAGTCTCGCCCATCTTAATAATACGAGTGTAGCCACCCTTTCGATCTACATACTTTGGTGCGATATCGCTAAAGAGCTTAGTCACTACCTTTGTGTCGGGCTGACCAAGAGAACTCAAGACCAGCTTGCGTGAAGCAAGTGTATCGGTCTTTCCTTTTGTGATGAGTTTCTCAACGTATGAGCGCAGTTCCTTCGCCTTTGCTTCGGTCGTCTTGATCTTTCCGTGCGCGAGCAAGGAAAGTGCGAGACCACGCATCAAAGCAGTGCGTTGACTGCGTGAACGTCCGAATGTTCTGTTTTGATTGTGGTGTCGCATAGTTATTCTTTAAAAGTAAGTCGCATTGACTTGAGGACTGATTCAATTTCTTCAATACCCTTTGGACCCATGCCTTCGAGCTCAAGAATGTCATTCTTTGACTTACGCACAAGACCACCTACGGTGCGAATCTGTGCGTTTTCAAGTGAATTTAGAGTACGTGTCGAAAGGTCAAGTGTTTCGATACGTGTCTTGAGTACATCGTTGTCGACATGATCCTGAAGAGGGGCCTCTTCAGTGTCCGTAACAACCTCGGTAGATGTGCGTGCTTCTTGGAAGCCAATTACTGACTTAAGTTGATGGATCATCACCTCAATAGAGTTCTCAAGTGCCTCACGTGGCGTGAGGGTACCGTCAGTCTCAATTGAGATGCGTAGACGATTGTAATCAGTACGATCACCAACACGCATATTCTCAACCTCGTAGTTGACGCGGCGAATCGGTGTAAAGACTGCATCGAGTGCAATAGTTCCGATGTCTACCTTATCCTTCTGATGAACCTCACGTGGTACGTAACCAAGTCCACGCTCTACAGTAATCTCCATATCGAGTCCAACACCTTTTGCAGTGATCTCAGCGATATGTTGTTCAGGACTGAGGATAGTGACCTGGCTTGGCGCTTCGATATCAGCAGCGGTGACTTTCTTTGGATTTGAAGCCTTAAGGGTTAATACCATAGGTGCCTCACTATGCATTTGAAGTCGTACACGCTTGAGGTTAAGAAGAATCGTTACTACGTCCTCCTTTACGCCCTCAATTGTTGAGAATTCATGTTGAACACCGTTAACCTTAACCTGAGTGATCGCTGCTCCAGGAAGTGAAGAAAGAATGATGCGGCGCAACGAATTGCCAAGGGTATGTCCGTACCCTGGATAGAGACCGTCGATCTCAAAGACTCCAGAAAAACCTTCCTCTTTGATGACGCGTGGCTTCGATGGCAATGCAACGTTTGTTTCGAGCATATGTCTAAACTTAGGTGATAATTAACGGCTGTAATACTCAAGCACCAACTGCGGATCAAACAGCGTCTCTGTGGGCTCGTATGACGGCTCTGCCTTCTTCTCGCCACTAAGATCCTTTATGTTGAGTGCGAGCCATGCTGGCGCAGTGTAAGAGACAAGAGATTCATTAAGAGCGAGAAAAAGTGGTGACTGTTTACTCTGCTCACGAATAGCAACCGTATCACCAACGCGAACGCGGTGTGACGGAATATTTAAACGACGGCCATTTACTACGATGTGGCCGTGTGATACAAGCTGTCGCGCAAGACGACGAGTCTTTGCAAGACCAAGACGATACACGACATTGTCGAGACGTGATTCAAGGCGTGCGATGAGTTCAGCAATAGGTTGATGACCTTTTGTGAATGCGTCCTTTACGTAGCCTGAGAACTGTTTCTCTGAGACACCGTAGGTGAAGCGCATTTTTTGCTTCTCAATGAGCTGACGTTTGTAGTCAGACGCCATGCCGCCACGCTTCCCTCGTTTTGTGCGTTCAGAACGTGCCTCAGAAAGAGCAAACTTTTGTGTTTGCGTCTTCTCGAATATTGCTGCGCCGAGTCGCTTTGCTATTTTGTATTTAGGGCCGATGATCATATGCGTGTCGTCTGATTAAATTCTGCGTGGCTTAGGTTGACGAGGACCGTTGTGTGGCACAGGGGTCTTGTCAATAATATGAGTAATGATGATTCCCTTGCTTGAGAAACCACGAAGTGCTGACTCGCGTCCTGCACCAACACCGCGAATTACAACGTCTGCCTCCTTCATCCCCATCTGGGATGCCTTCTCGCCGATAATTTCACCAACTTTTGCTGCTGCGAAAGGTGTTGATTTTCGAGAACCCTTAAAGCCCAACGCACCGCTTGATGCTGCGATTAAGGTGTTACCCTTGTTATCGCATAGTGTAAGAAGTGTGTTGTTAAAAGTTGCAAGTACGTTGAGTGTGCCGATTGCAGCTTTTTTCTTTGGTACACGAGTAAGTGCCGTCGAAGCTGCGTTCGAGTCACTACCTCCCTTCTTAATAATTCTTTTCTTACCCATAGGTCGTTGAATATATACGATTTATCAAATACTAGGTCTTTTCGAGCTTGCGACGGCCAGATCCCATGGTCTTCTTTACACCCTTTAGTGTGCGCGCATTAGTCTTGGTTCGCTGACCTCGTGCAGGAAGTCGTTTTGCGTGGCGTGAGCCTCGGTACGACTGAATATCCTTAAGACGTTTGATATTTGCTGAAATAACGCGCTTAAGCTCACCTTCAATAGTGAAGGCTTCAACCTTTTCACGAATCGCATTCTCTTCGTCGGTCGTAAGGTCAGTCGCCTTCTTAGTGCGATCGATCTTAAGTCCATCGAGAAGCGTGCGTGCACGTGAGACGCCAATGCCATACACAGATGTGAGGCTGTGCTCAAGATGCTTGTTGTCTGGAATGGTGATACCTGAGATTCTCATACTTAGCCTTGTCGTTGCTTATTACGCGGTTTCTTTTTATTAATCACATAAATACGGCCACGACGACGCACAATTTTGTCGTCAGGACTGATTTTTTTTACTGATGAGCGGACTTTCATGTTGTTTAAAGACGTTTAGCAATACGAGCCTTTCCTCCGTATGGTTCAGGAACTACACCAACACGGTCACCGACAAGGACGCGAATCTTGAATTTACGCATTTTACCTGCAAGATAGGCAATAATCGGTTTTTCACCCCCGTCTAGCAATACGCGAAAAAGCGCATTAGGGAGCGCCTCCTCTACGGTTCCATAGACCAAAAGGTCCTTGTCTGATTTGTCCTGCATCAAACGAACGAGAGTGTAACAAAATAAAGACAAACCGTCAACATAGTATCTTTGGAAAAGTATGATACCGAGCCTTCGCTTGTTGTTATGGATTCACATTGAGCACCTCTTCCACTTCTATTCCGTCTGGAGCATCAGGGAACGAGCCTGCCCAGAATGGACGAATCTCTGCCTGAGCACTACGAATCGATGGGTAGCTTGCAAAGACTGCTGCAGCATCACTCTTACGTATACCTATAAGTTGATTCTTAAGAGCATTTTCATCAAATTCCCAGATCACTCGTGCCGTTCCCTTGAGCATGAACTCAAGACTTTGACGGTCACTGATGTCGGAGATTGTGGTAGTCGCTGAATCGTAGGTAAATGTTAGTGTTGATGGGTCAATGAGGCGTACTGGTTCGCCAGAATAATCAGGTATTCCTTTCCCCGCAATATATGCAGCAAAAGCATCTTCTTTGAAGAGGGGCACTTGTAAGCGTGCTCGTTCTTTGATAGTTGCGAGTGAATTTCCGTACTCCGTTGCGGGGAGTGACTCAAATGAGACTGTGACAGCACCATCATAAGAGACAAAGCCAGCAGGGCGTTCATTTTGAAGGCGTGAAAGGAGCGTGTTGCGAAGCTCTACATGGAGTGCCTGCTGAGCTGTTGCGAGTTCTGCATCATTGAGAATGTACTTCTCGCCCTCAAAGCCACCAGTGAATCCTGCTGTTGATTCGGCATACATGCGATCGTACTGATCTGAACCTTTAAGTCCTGGAATAGTGAATCGTTGAGGAGGAATATTGTATTGCGCACCTGCCCCGTCAGCAAAAACATCAGCCGATACAGTACCAGGAGTGCCTGCCTTAGCAGGAGGTACTTCTATTGATTCAGTGATGCGGAATATGAGGCCATCAGTAGTCTCAAAACGAGTATTTTTAATCAGGCGCTGCACAGTATCTCCTGTGTTGTATACAAAAATCTTACCTCCCGCCTGTTCCGCAACCTCCTCTTTACCTTCAGCTTTGACTTGTTTTTCTCCTGTTGCTTCAAGTGTAAGAAGCTCATAACCAAGTTCGCCGACCTGTGGATTTGTGCTTGCAATAACAGATGCCTGTACAGCGACATCTTTTATTTTTGGAAATACAGTAACAGTTGCTCCTCCTAAGAGAATATTTACCATGATGCCTGCACCGACAACAAGTGTCACGAGTACGCTACTAATGATGACACGTTTTCGTTTGACATTGTTACCGTCGAGGATCTCTATAGTCGACAAGTCTGGATCAAATTCTGAAGTAGGTTGGACAGATACTTCAGGCTGTCGTGGAGCAATATCTTGTTGTGGCCGTTGTCGAATGCCAATAGAACGCGGTGGTTGTGGCTTTGGACCAGCTGGTCGAATATCTTGGAGATTCCATTTTTGTGCCATACCTTTTAATTATAGCGCAGTTGTGGTGTCTAATTCGCCGCAGCCATGTAGTTTGTGGAAAAAGCGAGCAATAAGGGCGATGTGTGTATCGGGTACCAATCCTGGTACTACTTCATGAAGTAGTGTGTGTTCAAGATCCAGCATCCGAGGTTTTGTCTTTGTAGCGGCAGAAAGTGTATTGCGGAGCATATCTCCAAAGAGTTGCCCGTATGGATAACGCACTGTAATTGCGGTATCGCGCGGTAGGGTGCGATGAAGCAGTAAGGTATCAAACGCTTTAGTAATCTCCTTCGTATAGTGAGCAGCCTCTGCCATAAGTTCTGGACGTTCCATGAGATGGCTACTTCCCTCAGCCGCAATCATGGTCTCAATATCACTTGCTGGGCTTCCTGTTTCTTTCATAATACCGCGTGTGAATGTGTTGCTACCATAAGGTACACACGTATTCTCAATGAGAAGATTATTCTCAACAATACCAAACTCAGTTGCTTCACCAGTAACATCAATTATGGAGAATGCGTGTGTGTCAGGATACAAGTCACGAAGCACACAGTATAGGCTAAGGAGGTAGGTGTGTACCTTTAGTTCAGTAGTTGGGAATAGTTTTGAGTGTACTTCGTTTAGCGCGGTGATAATCTCTTGAGGTACAAGGCCTACCATGTGCGACAAACTACATGTGGTACCTGTTTTATGAAGTGGATTTGTGATTACGTAATCATTGATTGCGATATCCATTGTTGCGCGTTCAACAACCTCAAGTGCTTCATGTGCTTTTTGATTGTCTTTTCGTATATATGTGAGGATTTCCTCCTCAGCACTTTCTGCGAGATCATGAAGCAGGCTTTTGGTAACTTTAAAAGACTCGTCATTCTCATAGGATACGTTTCGAGCAAGTGTATATGCCCATGGAGACCCGCAGGTAACGAGCATGCGTGATATCTTTGCCTTTGTATTGTGTGCACGAAGTGCAGCTTGTCCTTCCTGCGATAAAGTAAGCGAAGCCGCAAGAAGTGCTTCGCGCACGCGTCGCACGTCTTGTTCTTCTGTACTCACACGAAGCGAAGAACGAGTGCTGTAAATAAGTGTCGGAAGTGTGCGTTCTGGATGTGATTCAACGATTGCTGCCCCAACACTTCCTGACCCAATGTCAAAGAGTACGCCATATATAGGCATATTCCCTCGCGAACCGAAATGGAACATATGCGTATAGTATACCCTGTCCTTATGCGTTTTTTATATCGATAATCTACAGTTTCAGAGTGTGAAAGAATCACATAATCTGTTCCTTGTACCATATGTGCGGATGCTCATATGGAATTCTACTCATGAATGCCTACTAGACGAGTATTGCCTTGATGCGACGAACACCACGAGATGAAGCTTCTTCCTTGGTAATCTTGAATGTACCTGTAATCGTACCTGTTTTTTCTACATGAGGGCCACCACAGAGTTCACGGGAGTACACAGTACCCTCGTCATCGGATATGGTATAAACCTTTACCTGATCGGGGTAGCGATCCCAGAAACTACCTTCAATGGTTGAGTCGTTTTGTGCGACATCTTTTGCGACGGTTTCAATACTTACGTGTGCATTCCTTTGGATTGCGTGATTAACGTATTCTTCCACGCGACTGAGCACATCGTCAGTCACTTTTTCATCATAGGTAAAGTCAAAACGCAGACGTTCGGCAGTAATGTTAGACCCTGCTTGATGTACGCTCTCACCAAGTTCCTTTCTGAGTCCTGCAAGAAGAAGGTGTGTCGCAGTGTGATACATGATCGTCTTCTCTGAAGCATCAGCAAGACCACCTTTGAATTTTTGTTCAGCGCCAGCCCGCGATCGAGTACGATGTTCTTCCATGAATCTTGAGAAGCTCTCAATATCAACGGTCATGCCCCGCTCGTGTGCTATTTCCTTTGTAAGTTCAATGGGAAATCCGTACGTGGTAAAGAGCTCAAAAGCGTCTTTTCCACTCACGTGCATCTGTGTATTGAGACGTATGTCATTTATATCTCGAATCTTCTCCAAAGGTATCCCGTTGATCATCTTAATTGTATCAATAGGGACATCATTGATGGTCTTAACAATCGTGAAGAAACGTTTCATTCCATTCTTCAAAGTTTTTCGGAATTGCTGTTCTTCGCCGTAGATAGTGTCAATGATATCGGCCTCGCGCTCCAGAAGAATAGGATACTGCGCTGCATATGTAGCAATAACACTTTTTGCAAGGAGTTTGAGCTCTCCCGCAGGAATACCAAGCACATCAGCATAACGTACTGCACGGCGAAGGAGTCGACGAACGAAGTATCCTTGCTCAGCGTTTCCTGGGTAGATGCCATCGCCAATCATAAACGTTGCACCACGGAGATGGTCAGCGATGACGCGGAATGCCACACGATGTTCAGAGTATGACTTTCCTGAGAGTAATGTAATTTGTTCAATGACACTTTTCAAAAGATCAATAGTGAATACGTCAGCATCGTTGTTAGAAGCTGCTGCAATACGTTCAAGTCCTCCACCAAAATCCACGTTTTGTTTAGGGAGTTTTACAAAGCTACCATCAGCTTGTTTTATATATTGAATAAATACAGAATTGCCTATCTCCATGAAACGTCCACAATCACAGTTTGGATGACAATGTACCCCGTACTTTGTGTCATGCTCGGTGCCAAAATCATAGAAGACTTCAGTATCAGGGCCACCAATTTCACCAACAGGCATCTTCTCTGGCTTCCCTGCACGAGACCACCAGTTCTTTGAAGAATCGTAGTAGAAAATGCGTTCATTCTCTTTCATGCCACGGTTGCCACCCTCTGCTTCGCTTCCCATGTCAGCGACACCATGTGAGACACCCTTCTCGTTGAAGAGAGTTTGCCAGAGCGCTGATACCTCTACGTCTTTTGGTACACCAGCTTTCTCATCACCCAAAAATGCAGTTACATAGATCTTTGCTGGACTGAGACCAACCTCTTCGGTAAGAAAACGGAACAGCCATTCAATTTGCTCATTTTTGAAATAGTCACCCAATGACCAGTTTCCAAGCATTTCAAAAAAGGTTGTATGACGATTATCACCAACTTCCTCAATATCCTCTGCACGGAAACATTTCTGTGAGTCTGCAAGGCGCGTACCTGCAGGGTGAGTTTCTCCCATGAGATATGGCACCAGAGGCTGCATACCACTTCCCGTAAAGAGTGTTGTGGGATCATTTTCTGGTATGAGCGCTGAAGATGGAATTATGGTGTGACCTTTCTTTTCCATAAACGCAAGAAAGCGGGAGCGTATTTCGTTTCCAGACATAGTATGAAGAGTGTATCGTAAAAGTCTATACACTGCCACAGGCCAATATGTACCATCACGTCAGCACAGAAATAGATTCATACGACCCTATACATGGCAGTATTTTCAATTCTTTTACAATCAAGGGATTATCGAGAGAACTTCTGGAGCTGTTCCTTGACTGTCTGTATTGGTCCTGCACCACTTATAATCATGCGCAACGGATCGAGATGTTTCTTCAAGGCAGCATTTACTCGTGCTCGGGTTAGATGTGCTATATCTTTTTTGAAAGCATGGAAGATTTCTGGCGTGGTACCTGTGGCAGCTATCTTGTACTGTTCGCGAACGCGCTTCATGAGAGAGTCCTCAATGAGAGCAAATCGAGTTTCTAATATTTGTTTGAAACGTGAAAGTTCGTCCTCAGTGATTCCTTTTTTCTGTATTCGCTCTATTTCACGGAGTGTTGAAGTTACCCCTTGTACCGCGTCCTTAGGAGCAAAGAATGTGCTGATTCTCCAAAATCCTTGGTTTAGCGCGGTTATACCTTCAGCATTTGCATAGATACCATAGGTCAAGCCTTCCTTCTCACGCACAATACTCATGAGCCGACCAGAGAAGCCTCCTTGTATGCCTAAAACACAGAGACCGAAAAAAAGTGAGGGAAAATCGGTATCTGTGTAGAGGAATGGTACTGTGCCACCGAGACTGAATTCTATATTTTGCTTATGTGGAATATCAATAAGTGTTACGGTTCGACCAGTGGGATTTAAAACAGGAAACGCTGTAGAGCGTGTTGCGTTTTGCACGAGTGGAAAGAGACGAGTCAGTATCTTCTCAATACGCGTACAAGCTCTTGAGGTGCCTCCGATGGCTCCATATGCTACGCCATGATGCATCACCGTGTCATGGAGTGACAGAATCTCTTTTCGTGAGACTTTCTCCACCTCGTGACGAACAGTATCAAGCTCATACGCGTATCGATAATCATTCACATCAAGCAAAGCATTTGTAAAATGCTGTCGCGCTCGTGTTGACGCATCTTCTCTTGCAAGTTTCAGTTCCTCGATAAGATGTTTCTGTATACGTTTTAATTCTTGTGGTTCAAAGCGTGGTTTTTCGAAGATGCACGCAAGGAGTGTGAGTGTTTTCTCGAGGGTCTCGTTGCGCGCGCGTAGCTGTACGTGAATGGTGTTACCTTCATCCGAAATGGCAATCAATGAGCCTAGGTTTCCAAGTGCATCAAGGAACGTGTGACGATTATATGTTCCACATCCTGAAAGAAGCATTTCAGTATAGCTATTGCGGAGCGCCTCGCTATGCTTTGTATGGAGTGTGTGCGTGTGAATTGAAAGCTCAAGCATTGCGAAATCTGCATGCTCGTCTATTACTTTTGATATAGGTGAGTGAGTAATTGGCATGTTATTTCTTTGTCCCCTTAAAGTATCCAAGAGTCATATTCTTTGAATTGGTAAGCATATGGATATGACGGAGAATATCTTGTGCGGTTATTTTTTTAAGTATTTTCTCGGAATCAAAGAATGTCTCCCAGACGCCTGCTGCAGTGTACTCAACAAGCGCCGACACGTACGAGAGACTATTTTCACGCTCAAGCGCTTCCTGCATAAGTACCTTTGCAATCGTCTTTTTTAGGTACGGCTTTATGGTTGCGACGGTAAGCTTCTCGATCTCTTTACGGATTAGTGCGTATACTACATCGTGGGTTTCAGGCTTTGGAATAGTGATAAAGAGTATGCCGAGATTTGTCTCGTACGTTGGTTCGAGTGCGGAAGCAACATGCACAGCTTTACCAGTATCAACAAGTGCTTTGTGGAGAATACTGTCTTCCCCACCAGCCAAGAGGTCGTAGGCCACCATAGTCTCAAACCATCCTGTACTAGGAAATCCAGAATGTTTCATACCAAGGGCGAGAATCTGCTGTGTAGATTCTCGTTCAACTACAACCGTTCGTAATCCCTCCTGCTTTGGTTCGCGGAATATTTGACGTGGAGTGAATGTCTTCGATCTTGGTAATTTCCCAAAATGCGCAATGACTCTCTCTTTCATTTCAGATTCTGTTACATCGCCTACAACAATGAGTAGTGCGTTCTCAGGGGTATAATGTGCTCGATAGAATCGTTCAAGCTTTTCTGGCGTATAGGCTTCTATGTCCTCTCTGAAACCAATGGTCTCATGACCATAGGGGTGTGATTCAAATGCTGCAGCTACCATTGAAACGGATAATGCGAACTGCGGATCTCCTGCATACATATCAAATTCACTCAATACGTTCTTTTGCTCGGGAGAAAATTCATGTGCATGCAAGAGTACATGATGCATGCGTTCAGCTTCAATTTGCAAAGCCCTATCAAAATGTGTTTTTGGATATGAAAAGAAATAAGACGTACGATCTTTCCAAGTATTTGCATTAAGTACCACACCAACTTCTTTCTCAAAACGCATGGAAGCAGCCTCTTTCTTCTGTGAGGCATCAAATGATGTGGGTTTAAAGAGCATATGCTCAAACATATGCGCGATGCCAGTCTCACCACGTGCTTCATCTCGAGAACCTACAAAATATACAATATTACTTGTAACAACATTGGTTCCCTTTCGCGGTGCAAACAGGATACGAAGGCCGTTTGACGTAAGAAGATATTCAGTGATACCACCGACTTTTTTTATCTTACGGATTGGTGTCTTTTGAGACTTTCTAGTATTCGTTTCGTTTTTTTTCGACATTGAGAATAAATTGTTTATATTCGGTGAATACTGAATTGAACTCGGAGAGTATAGCATTTTTAAGATTTCGATTGAGAATATTACTGAGTTCTTGATAGAACTGAAGGCGATTTTCAATTGCGCTGCCAAAGTCTGCAAGGAAGCGCGTGTGGTCTTCATAATATTCCTCAACCATTGAGCGCATGTTGTGTATCTTGTCTGCAGCAACCACGATGAGTGATTCTTCCTTTCCTCCCTTGAGTTGCTTTAAATATTGCTTCTTTCGTGCTGCAGAGTTTGGGTATTCAGTTGATTTTGCGCTTGGTTCAGTAAGAGTACGAACAATTTCAGCTACAGGGCCGCCAAAGTCTTCTGTAAGTTCCTCAACTGTGTAATCAGTATCTTCAACTGTGTCATGAAGAAGTGCCGCAACGACCGCATTTTCGTCATTGGTATAGTCGGCGACAATCATTGCAACAGCATAGAGGTGTGTAATATATGGATATGGCACAGCACCTTTACGCACTTGATCTTTATGCAACACTGCTGCAGCGCGTATTGCTTGTTCGATGGCGTATGAGTAGCGCATAGTGATGATAGTGTACGTGCGTCTTAAGTTACTGCGCAAGCGCTCCCTCGTGTACAAGGAGTCGTCGCTTCTCACGATTTCCACCACGATTGTAATTACCAAGAGAGCCGTCGCTCTTTATTACTCTGTGACAGGGTATGGCAGTATCATAATTTGCGCGCATGATTGCGCCTACAGCTCGAGCAGCTTTTGGGTGACCTGCCTTTTCTGCTACTTCACGATAGGTCATGGTTTTTCCGCTTGGTATATTACGTACGATTGCCCGTACTTTTTCTCTAAATGCAGACATGATTATTTCTTTTTCTTAGTATGGAGTATGAGAAGCTTCTTACCTGATGCTTCTCGATATGGACAAAATTCACACTTTATTCCTGATTCAGGGAACATCTCATGACTAAGACACTCTTTAATCTTGATGAGTGTCGGCTCGATCCATGCACTATCGCCCTCACAAGGCACAAGTGTCGTTTCAAATGTCAGTGTGTCATTGAAAGCATCGGCGTCAGATTTACCGTTTGCGTATACAAAGTAGCCTGTTGAGGAGACCTTAAATCCATTTTGAGCAAGAAGCCACTGATATACACCAATCTGTCGACGATACTGATCTTCCCATGATGAATCAGCGAGTGACTCAATCTTCCCTTCTTTTGATGTCGCTTTGTAGTCTACAACAATTAGTTTTCCATCAGTCTGCTGCCAAATATCATCGACAGCGCCGGAGACAGTAAGACCTGTTGGCTCATGGTGATACGCTATGCCTGTGAAATTATCACGCCACACATCTAGGTCAGCATGCTTGAATGGCACCGCATCAATACCGTATTGCTTCATTAAAGGATGAGGAGTTCCTTTCTTTCGATATACATCAAATTCTTTCTTGAAGAGTGCGTCGACTGCGACATTAAGTGTAAATGCGGGACCTTTCGGTCGAGTAGTACCTAATTTATTGTCGAGATAAAAACAGCGTGGACACTCCAGAAAGAGGTCAATTTTTGAACGTGACAATCGCCACTTTGAACCTCCGTAATTCCAGTCGCTGTTTCGATTGGGATTGTACCGCTTCTCAAATGCTGCCATATATCCCAGTATACCGCAAAAGAGCACCCTAAGGTGCTCTCTTATAAAGACAGGGTGTTTGTAAGACCTAATTTGTCTTGAACTGCGCGCTGATGCCTACAACGGGCATATCCTCTCCAAGGTCAAAGGAGAGGGCCCCTTCATTGGTGTAGAACAATGCTTCGTATGTACCACCAGAGATTGTCGGTCGTACGAGATCGACAGTACCAGGTTGGAGGCCAAGCGCTACATCGTATCGTGCTGCACCAAGAACATTTCCAGGAGTATTATCTGCGTACTCGCGAACGACTACCCAACCACTTTCGTTTGGGTATGCTACACGCTCAAGAATAACTGATGATCCCGCATCTTGAGTTGCTACACTAAGTGCATGACCGTCTGTATCGGTGCTTGCACCTGTTTCTGAAGATGATGTACTCTCTTTAGAAGTGTTATCTTCAGTCATCTCAGCATTCTGAGCATCCTTATCTTGAGTTGCCACCATATCCTTTTGTGCTGGTGAGAAAATCCATACAAGGAGACCTCCAATAAGTAATCCACTAATGAATGCAACGACGGTGCGCTGACTTGCCTGTGTTTCTACATCTGTCATACAAACTGAATTCTGACGCTATGGGTAATATATGCAATTATATCATGCAAAATCTGTATTAAACCCATCTTCATGATTGGGCATTTTGAGCATTCAATTGTCAAAAAAGCTTACAAATAAGGCTTATTTCAAGGCGCAGAGCATACCCACTTCATGGAGTACTGCATCAATCTTTGGTCCATGGATACCGATACTGTTGAGTATCTGAGGCTTTCCAATAAGTTCACTGCAAAGTATGACACCTTTCTGTAAGAGGTCCTGTTTATGTCGCGCGTTTAGTTTTGTGAGTGCGGTTATCGGGTACAGACCATGATGCTCGATACGTGCATGCAAGGAGTGCTCTTTTGGATAATCCCAACTCAAGAGCTTAATGCCCGCACATTCCGCGTACTTAGTTGCAGCTGTTGTGAACTTTGTATTTGTGATCACGTAAAGCGATATGATGCCGCATGTGTCTTCTTTACAGATGCGTGCAGCACTAAGATCAAGGAAACGAGCATACGAGTAAAGAGCAACTTGAAGATCTGACTTCACACCAGGATGTGCGTGAAACTTTGCTTCGGCAACAAAACTATCATTTGGTGAGTATGCAGCAAGATCAATTTCATGGGTCGCACATTTGCCCCGTAAAATAAGACGTCGCTTAGTCTTGTATCCCTCTGCTTCAAATATCTTTCCAAGGTAGTCTTCAAAAGGAAAGCCTGTTGGACCAAGACTGAATACAGCACGTCTCAAAGAATACTTTGCTGCAACTGGGTCATTGCTCTCACGAAGCATCTCAAAAGCCTTTTGATAGATGAGTTGTGTACGCATACCCTCTTCTAAAGAACGTTCAATGTCGCGTACGATATTGTCTATTTCATGTGGCTTTGCACCTGCGCGCTTGAGTGAGGTTATTAATTTCCGTTCCTTGAATTCTTCGAGATTGCCGTCTGCCTTGAGGATTTGCATAGACTTATTCTACCCTATCAATGATGCCACCGCCCAGACAGACATCCCCATCATAGAATACGCAAGATTGTCCAGCTGAGGGTATTTCAATACTACTATCAGTAACAGAAAGGGTTCCCGTGTGGTCGCTTTTCTCTTCGATTTGCACATGGAAAGGTGTCTGACGATAGCGAAATTGAGCCTCGCAAGTCTCTCTTGGTGCACTGATCCAGTTGATATGGTGAAGTCGAATTTTTGTACCCTGTGCAGCACGAAGTGTGGTAGCAACGGTGATGGTATTTAATGCAAGATCTTTTGCAACAACATACTGTGGCACTCCTTTGTGTGTGCTCCTTGTGACAGTAAATCCATGACGCTCCCCTATTGTGTAGAGTAATGCTCCGTCATGGGTGCCAATGATATTTCCGTTGGTATCAAGTATGTTTCCAGGCACAGTCTTTGCATATTGTTTTAAAAATTCCTTCATATTGATCTCGCCAAGAAAACAGATTCCTTGACTGTCCGCCTTTGCAAAGGTAGGAAGACCTGCGTGCTCTGCTTCCTTGCGAATCGCTGCTTTTGTACTATTTCCTACAGGAAAGAGAATCGATGCACGCTGTGCTGTGGTGAGTGTCCATAGGAAATAGCTCTGATCCTTCTCAGTATCAATACCACGTTTGAGTATGTAGTCTCCTTCTTGCTCTTCTACACGAGCGTAGTGCCCTGTTGCCACTGTATCAACACCGTGTTCACGCGCAAATCTGAGAAATGCGCCGAACTTCACGTATTTGTTACACATAACATCGGGGTTTGGAGTCCTTCCTGCAGTGTATTCACGAATCATGTATGCTGCCACCTCATCGCGGTATGCAGTCTCTGCATCACAGGTGAGAAATGGAATATCAAGTACGGCAGCAACGCGCATCGCATCACGCCGTTCAGCTTCCCAAGTACAGGGAATAAAATCAGGTTGCCAAGTCTTGATGAATACTCCAGTAACATCATATCCAGCATCAATAAGTCGTTTGGCAGCGACACTTGAGTCAACACCACCTGATAACCCGACAAAAACTCGTTCTTTCTGCATACTAGGACCGTATCACAATCTTCTTTTAGTGCAAATAAAGCGTCTTATTCTTCTTATGCTCTTCAAATGTCTCTGCGTAGTGGAAAGTGCCATCATCAGCAGTGAGGTAGTACATGTAGGGCGTTTCTTCAGGATAAAGGGCAGCTTCAATTGATTCAAGCCCAGGATTTGCAATTGGTGTTGGCGGTAATCCCACACGTGTGTATGTATTGAACGGTGAGTCTCTTTCAAGATCTTCAATGGTAAGCTCAGCACTAGTCTTATCAAGGAGATAGTCAAGTGTTGCGTCTACCTGAAGTGCCATGTTGATGTTGATTCGATTATGGAGGATACCTGAGACTCGTCTTTTTGAAGTCATATCCTTTGCTTCACGCTCGATAATGGACGCAAGAATGATAACTTCTTTTAAGGTGAACGGAGAGGCATCAATAGCTGCAAGATAGGGCGCGATTTTCTCTGCAAAGGTTTCTCTCATTATAGAGATTAGCTCTCCTTCAGTAGTTTCTGATGTCACGTAGTAAGTGTCAGGGAAAAGGAATCCCTCTTCTATTTCAGGTAGTGGCTCTGGTACTGGGTGGTATATCTCTGGGTAATAGGTTCGTATATCAGCAACAACAAATCCTTCAGGAAAGGTGACACGGAGGAGAGGTGATTGATAGGTTCCGTGTGTAATCGCTTCCGCCACCTCGTTTGTGGTAAGTATTTTGGGAAAACGATACGAACCAGCCTGAACGACGGGTTCATCAGAAGCATGGAAGAGTGCTGTGTACAGCATGAGTGATGAATGAACAACATTTTTCTCTTCAAGGAGGTCTGCAATAGCAGAGAGTGTCATCCCCTCTTTAATCTCTATGTCGGTATTGATTGGAAATGTCTCTGGAGGGGTATTTGCATTCCGCGCCCACAAAGCAATGGTAATGAGCATTCCGATACATGCTAATCCAAAAAATAATGCATATCTAAAGCGCAATACTGGCATTCGTGGTCTCTGTAGTACAAAGTCGCGCATGTATTTAGAATGTATTTCAGATTAAGTCTCAAAACTATGAGACAGGAAGATTTGACGGTGCTTCAGCACGCTTTGATGGAATACGTCCCAATGTAGGTGTCCCTGCGACTTTTCCAGGAAGGTGAAAGATGGTAGCTAGTGCCTCTATGGTGCACACTCCCCAGCCATCGCCCTTGGTATACTGTGTATAGTTGCGGCGTTTGTACCCGTCGAGTTCTTGTTTTTTGTAACTCTCGCGTTTCTTACCGCTTGGATCTTGCCACATAGGCCAGTCGAAATCACTTCGCCACTTGAATCCGATCTGATTTCTATTTAGGTCATCAAATGCTCGCCAACTAGTGATAATTCCTGAAATACGTTCTCCCGGTAAGAAAGATCCCTTCTTTGCGATATAGAGTGTACGATTCACCATATTGAAGGCAACCTTTCCGAGGCTTCGTTCAATGGCTTTGATAGTGTCTCGTTCCATCTCAGTGAGACTATAGAATGCGCTCATACCCATCTTTTCTTCACTCATCCCAGCACGCTTTGCTGCCTTCGCAATAATGTTTTGAATTTCTTCACGAGCTTCACCTTTCCAATCAGATACAACGCTTAGACTACCTGTCTTAAAATCAGTCTCACGGTTTGCGGTAATGAGTGTCTGCATCCAGATGTATTCTCCAGGCCCAATCGAGCCAAGCATTTCAAGGACAGTCGTTATGGGGTCAATCTTCTCCTCCTCTTTAGGCATTTTATCGAGTCCGTACTCAACGTATGTTTTAATCGGGTATGCATTGGCCTTCTTTAATCCAAAGTGGAGGGCAAAGTAATCAAACTTTGAAGTGTCCCAAGGAATCTCTGCGGTGTAGTCAATCTCGAGCTCATGTACCTCAATGCCAGGGTATTGTGCATACAGGTTTGTCTCGGTCATATTTTTAAACTTCTTTCGTACGACATTCATATAGAAACGAATATCGCCACCTCGTGAGACAAGTTCGAGTGAATGTACAGGAGGGTTCTTTCCGTCTATGTACGTCTGCATGTGGTTATCAGGTGATGCGGTTTGATAGAGTTGCATGAGTACCAATTCCATTGCTTCAGGTGACTTAAGTATTTCCTGAGGTAGCTTAATTTCAAGCGTTACACGTCCTTGAGAGATATCGTACTTCTTTCGTACATAGGCGAGCCAGTTCTCAAAGAAGAGAAAAAATGTAATGGCAGGAAGCCAGAGAGGTATACTCAGTGTCATGAAGGCTAAAATGGCATTTGAGTCGAGGTCGAGTGCTAGAAAAACACCGATTGCAATGAGAATACCGAAAAAGGCAAGGATATACGTAGTATCCACGCCAAACTTCTCCAGCGAATCAAGGGGATTCGACATACGTGTTTATAGAAACATTGTACCCCATGCAGGGATGCGTGGGGTACTGGTACGTGAACAGCGGTTGTGGGTTCTTAGTTATTCAACAAGGAGATAGTGTCCGTCAGGAAGTCTCTTAAAGAGTACGGTATCCTGAAGGTTTACAATGATGGTGTTATCTTTTACGTAACGCTCCTTACGTACCTTGTCGATAATCTCTTCACGTGTAAGTGGTCCGTGCGTTGCAAGAATTTGTCGGAGTACGTCTTTCACGACGCCTGCAGAGTATCCCCACTCAGAGAGTGCATAGAGGCCACGACCAACAAGTACAAATCGCTGATCTTTGATGAGCTCATTGTGTGTCGTTGCAACATGTGCTTTCTTACCGAAAAGCCCTTTAATCGATTCTGCAACTTCTTTGAAGTGCATAGGTGAACCATGACGTTTAACCGCAAGGTATGCATAATCACGAATACCTTTCGCACGCACGTTTGGACTTGCTGTATGTCCCCATTCGCCAAGCGGATTGCGATCAATAAGTTTTGACATAGAGAGCCATCGTTTGAGAACATCTTCTTCATGGTAACGGTCCTCAAGATGTACAAGCTCAACACGAAGACGTCCAAGCATATCTTCATCTGAGACAAGCTCATCCTCACCAATCGTTTTCATCACATTCTGAATAGCACGTTCAACAGTTTCAGAAAGCTTTTTTTCAACACACCATCGACAATTGAAAGCATCATTTTCACGTATACGCTCAAATGGATTACCTACCACGAGCATGAAGTAGAGATGGTTTTGAAGTGCCTGTTCCTGCGTAAGTGCGCTGAAGAGGTCCTGTTCACTCACTACACCACCAAGCGTATGAACAGCATCTTTGAGTTCCTCAAATGCAGTATCAAACTCGCTGTAAAGGTCGGATTTTTGAATAGTCTGGATACCGTAATTCTCAATCTGGCGCACACGCTCTCGCGTAATACCGTAGATTTTACCGATTGATTCAAGAGTGTGTGTATCAGGAGTAGCACCAAGTCCGTAGCGCTTTTCAAGCACATCTCGAGCTCGATCAGGAAGGATCGAGAGCAGTTTTTTTGTTACATTCTTAGGCTTGAAAGTGATCATATGTTGATATACAGACTTGTTTTTCGGTAAAGCTGTGGCTCCATTTCTATCACGGGATTAGGTATAAGTCAAATACCTCGCAAGACTCCTTCCTACAGAATAAGGTTGATAATCTTGTTGGGCACATAGATCACACGTTTTGGCTCCGAGATAAGGCGAGCTCTCAATGAAGCATCGGCTTGAACTGCTTCACGCACCACTTCCTCTGAAGCGTCCACAGGGACGGTAACATTGCCACGCATCTTACCTCCTATCTGAACGCCGATAGTCACCGTATCTTCTGCAAGAAGAGATAGATCAGCGGTAGGTAATCCCTCACCATGTACTGAATGAGTCTCCCCTAATTCGTGCCAGAGTTCCTCAGTCAAGTGTGGAGCAAAAGGTGCTAGAAGTTTCAGAAATATTTTGTATGTTTCCTTTGAAAGTCCTGACTTCTCAACATGATTGATAAGAATCATAAGTGCGCTAATTGCCGTGTTGAATTTATACACTACGATATCATCCTGCACTTTCTTAATTGTTTTATGAATGAGTTTTTGTGTATCAGGTGTTTCTACATCCATAGAAATATGTGCTGAAAGACCATTCACACGCTCTAGGAAGCGTTTAAGACCAGCAATGCCCTGCATATCCCAAGGGTAGTTTGTAGGTTCGCCATAAGGCCCCATAAAGGCAAGGTACATACGGACAGTATCAGCACCAAGAAGCCTGACCTGCTCATCAGGATCAATAACGTTCCCTTTTGACTTACTCATCTTATTGCCGTCAGGACCCAAGACAAGGCCACGGTTCAATCGCTTCTTGTACGGCTCTCCTGTCGTTACAAGTCCAAGATCAAATAATGCTTTATGCCAGAAACGCGAGTACAAGAGGTGCATGGTAGTGTGTTCAGCGCCACCGAAGTAAAGATCAATAGGCATCCATTCTTTTTGCTTTGCAAGCGATGCGGGTGTTTCTGTATTTTGAGCATCAATATAGCGTAGGAAGTACCACGAGGAGTCAACAAAGGTATCCATGGTTTCAACCTCAGGTGTCCAGCCTTTCTCAAATATTGATTCAACACGTTCACGAAGCTCGATACTCTTTGCAAGTGGTGGCTCGCCTGTTGGCGTAAAGTCAACATCGGTGGGAAGTCTCCACGGTAAGTGCTCTTTTGGAATTACGTGTGCCACACCTTCAGGATCATACACAATAGGAATTGGTACGCCCCAATATCGCTGTCGACCGATAGACCAATCACGAAGACGATACGTATTTGTGAGCTTTCCACCAAATTTTTCAGTAATTGCTACTTTTGCTTTCTCAGAATCCATCCCATTGAATTCTTCGGAATTGATAAGATGTCCTGCGATACCATAAGGCTTCTGAGATACATCTAAGGCAGGTGCCTCTTCTGTAGTATCACTTCCTTTAATTACAACAGTATTTTTTAGATTAAATTTCTGCGCAAATGCAGAGTCGCGTTCATCGTGTGCTGGTACACCCATAACAATGCCTGTACCGTATTGCTTGAGCACATAGTCTGCAACAAAAATAGGAATATGTTCACCTGTTGCTGGATTTATTGCGGTGACTCCTTCAAGTCTTACTCCAGTCTTTTCAAGCAACGCATTCATGCGTTCAGTCTCATCTTTTTGAGAGGTAATATGGATATAGGTTTCAATATCCGTACGATTTGTGATGTAGTCACCGAGTTTTGGAATAAACTCATGTTCAGGTGCAAACGCAATGTATGTTGCGCCATAGAGCGTGTCAGGGCGCGTCGTGAATACAGTAACGGTGTCGCCTGTTGAGAGTAGAAATGGAAGATGGGCACCCTCCTTTCGTCCAATCCACTGTCGTTGACTCTCCTTGATATATTCAGGCCATTCAAGCGTGTCGAGATCATCAATGAGACGGTCTGCATACTGAGTTATGCGAAGCATCCATTGAGGCATCTCACGTCTTTCGATCAAATCTCCTGAACGCTCACAAGTATTGTTTGCAAGTACTTGCTCGTTTGCAATTACCGTATTACATCCAGGACACCAGTTCACAACGCCTGTGCCACGATATGCAATACCCTTCTCATAAAATTGTGTAAACATCCATTGTGTCCACGTATAGTATTCAGGGTCATTCGAGTTTGTAGTTTTGTCCCATGAAAACGCCGCACCCATGCTCTCAAGTTGAGTGCGCATGAACGCCATGTTCTGCTCTGTCCAATTCTTGGGATCAAGCTTGTTCTTTATTGCTGCATTTTCGGCAGGTAACCCGAATGCATCAAAACCAATAGGAAACAACACTTGTTTTCCCTGCATTCTTCGGAGGCGCACGTAGATATCAACGATTGCAAAGGCAAACCAATGCCCAATATGAAGATTTCCTGAAGGGTATGGCAGTTCAACGAGCACGTACTCTTTCTCCTTACTTGTGTCGCGATTGCCAACGTCATAGAGGCCAGATGCCTTCCAAGCCTTCTGCCACTTCTTCTCTATGGCGCTGTGATCAAATTTCTTATGCATATAATACGCCGTATTATGCCTTGAAAATCAAGGAAATCCAATGTGCTGTGGCTTTGTTGCAATCTTCCTAAGGCTTCGCTTCAAACACAACACGCTTAAAGCACCAGGTACCTTCATTATGTGCCCAAGTAGTACCATACCAATCATGGTTACTCTGCGATGCATATGCGAATTCACCACAAAGCTCATATGCAAGAGGTCCCGTAATGGTATAGGTGTATGTGTCACGTCCTTCAGGTGCTTTTGGAATGTTGAGAACGCCACGATATGCTGTCTCAATACTCGAAGGTAGTGTGCCTTCTATGTTGTAGTATTCTTGTACTGCGCTATCAATTGTGGAGAGGTCATTTATGGTACGCTCATCAAGTTTATACTGTCGAACATCTGCGGGAGATTGCGTGTTCATAAAACCAAGGACGATTATCGCAACAACCACAAGTGTTGCAATAGCTCCGTACCGTTTACTCTCTATTTCGTGCGTGTGCCAATAGCCACGTGCATCAAGTGTGTAGTATGCAAATGCCG
>JACCDG010909628.1_pt1 | contig 22156 bp, 24 predicted proteins | sample 7442471 | NCBI WGS metagenome assembly JACCDG01 (sample SAMN15323444, study PRJNA562643) | freshwater metagenome | isolation source: river surface water | place: USA:Blue River Watershed | collected 2017-08-17 | reverse complement strand
TGTGCGACCAGGGGCGTGGGCGGTGAATTTCTGGAAGCGGGTCTGGGCGGAGGAGTCATGTATATACCATCAGTGGTGGGAGAATGCGGCAGTGGTGAAGATTTTGGGGGAGGCGCTGCCGGCCGACACGGAGGCGGTGGAGGTATGTATGAAATCGTGGGTCTTCAATGCGTATATTATGGGACTCCCAGGGCGACGGCTCTGGCTTCCAGGGGATTTTCTTGTCCATTATGCCGGCGTGTATGATGCAGGTCTCATGGAGCGACTGATGGAAGCGATGGATGCCGGCCGCGTTCCGCGTTTAAATATGTGGAATCCCAAGGAGCCGCCCATTTTTTTATCGGCCCAAGAAGTAGAAAAACTCAAAGATGGCTGTTACTCGTAAAAATCGTCGCACTTGTCCAATGATGCTCGGTGGTGGGGCTTTCAAGAAGGCCGTCGGCACCAAGGCCGAAGTCTTCCACGGCACAGCCAAGCACACTTCCGGTGGTCTCTTCAAGAAGCACCTCATGAAGACCCGTGCTGGCCGCATTGTTTCCAAGAAGAAGCACGCTGCCGGCAAGAAGGCCATCAAGACCCTGCGTAAGCTCGGCTTCGTCGCCAAGAAGGGTTCCTTCAAGCTCTTTACCAAGAAGCGCGGTGGTAGTTCTTCCCTCCTCGGCAACACTGGCGCCATGGGGTCCCTTCTGTAAGCGTGCGACTATGTAAGCGTGCGACTATGTAAGCGGAGTAATCTTAAATGACAATAATTAAATAATTCCTATAGTGCTACACTATAGGAATTACTTTTGTAACATCTATGCCTGGCTCGGCATGTTATGCCTGGCTCGGCATGTTATGCCTGACCCATAAACGCCTGAATGAGTTCCAGGAGGGGGGTCTTTGTCCGCACTGCGGCCGTCGCATAATACCAGAAGACATGATATGCCGAGTAGCCGACTTTGGAGACTGTTAGACCGGCCTGTGCACTATAAATATCCTTTAGTGTATCCTTGAGGGTAAAGCTCGTATTGCCGACGAGTGTGCGAAGGCAGCGCTCCATATGTTCCACTTGGACGGTATCCGCCGCACTGACACAAGGGAAGAAGTAGGTAGAAACAAAGGGATTTGCCGTGAAGGAGCCCTCACCGAGAACACTATAGAGAATGAGGGTCATGCGAGGGTTGGGCTTGGCCGTCAGCTTCTGGAAAAAGGCCGGCGGTGGTTTGAGTTCAGGGGCAACACATGCGACATAGGGAACAGTCTGATTTTGGAGAATGGCGAGGGCGAGCCCCCAGTCTTGGACGGAGCTGACACGGTAGACGACATCCCATGTATCGACGACGGACCATGCCTGGGAAGTGGAGGGGGCGGTCAAGAGGATTCGCCGTTGATTGGGTGGGGATTCCGTATAGACTTGGTCGGTGAATCCGGCGCCGTGGGTGGGCGTGTCGTCCTTGAGGAACCAGGTGCTGATGGTGCCCCGTAAGGAGGCTTCAAATGCGTCTAAGGAAACAACGGAGGAGCGGTCCATTGGGTTTAACACTATAGGATATGAGATTTGACTAGTTTATATGGTGTATGCAGTAGAAACTTATCTGTGATGAATTGGAAAGCGCTCGGCCTTGCTGCCTTAGTCTTGTTTCTGATTGACCTGGTGTGGCTGAATTTCATCGGCTCCACCTATAGTGCGGTGGTGGAGGCGATTCAGGGGGGCAGAGGCATGCGCACACGGCTCTGGGCGGGGGCGGTCGTCTACTTGGCAATGGCCTTTCTCTTACTTAAAGAACGAACCCTATGGGAGGCCTTTAGCACGGGTGTGGCGACCTACGCGGTCTACGACTTTACTGTGATGTCTCTCTTCAAGGACTATCCACTGATGCTCGGCGTCGCGGACTCCCTTTGGGGCGGTGTCCTGTTTACGGCGGCGCGTGTTGTGTTGGATAAAATTGGCGGCGTCTAGAGTGCCGTCATAATGTATACATTATAGAAGATTAGAATGAGCACGCTAAAGAAAGGTTCTGCGATTGAAGTGCTGCCGCCGCACCCACTGCCGGCCGATGCGGAAGAATTCTTGTCCTCACTCACTCCCGTGGAGCGCGAACTTCACCAGATGGGCGTGGAGAAACTCGGCTCCAGTTATTTCATGGAGCGGACGCGGCAGTATACGGCGTGGAAGAAGGGGCAGAAAAAATAACAAAGCGTAGGGGGTTATGGGGGATAAGCCTTTCAGGCTAATAGCTCGCTTTGCGAGCGAGATGCGAATCTCCCCCAAATGGAGCGGACGCGGCAGTATACGGCATGGAAGAAGGGGCAGAAGAAGTAATCTCTATAGTGTAAAACTATAGGAATTTTTCATGGGACTACACTATAGGGAATAGCCATTGGAAGGCAAATGGACTTATATAATTACCCAGTCTATGTAATAAATCTGGACCGACGACCGGACCGTTGGACGCAGTTCCAGGCGCTGGAGGGAGTGAGCGCCTTTAAGAAGCTGCGTCGTTGGTCGGCAACGGACGGCAAGACGCTGGACATTTCTGGGAATAAGGAGATTTCGCTTCATACTCGGTATAACATTGGTCGCAACTTGCGTCGCTCCCACCATGAGATTAATACCGTGGGGGCAATTGGAGCCTCCTATAGTCATTACCGCATATGGAAGGACTTAGTGGAGAGTTCGGAGCCTGGTGCGCTCGTGTTTGAGGATGATGTATATCTGGACCCGGTTGTGTTGGGTCGTATGCGGTCTGCCTGGGCCCATGCGCCAGCGTGTGATATGTTCCTCTTTGGGACACATGCCTGGTCACATAAGGAAGTGCCTTACCAGGGTTCGTATGAAAGGGTGCTGGAGTTCAATGGGGCACATGCCTACTACATTAGTCGTTCATGTGCCGAGCTTTTCATCAAGGAATTTTTCCCTATAGAGATGCATGTGGAATTTTACATGTATATGATGGCTGCGGCACATAAACGGCTCCTTCTCCGCCACAAGGATTTACGGGTTCAGTATATGAGTGAAGTGCTGAAGGAGAATGATAGTGATACATTCTTTTCTGAGGACACATGTCCGCTCTGTCCGCTACCAGACCGCCTGGAGGGTGTCTATATACCGTATGAGCGTATGCGAGAACATGTAGCAGTGCTCGGCGCTGTGGCGGTTGTTGCGGTGGGTTATATTATGGGTAAGAAGGCCGCATAAGGCCGCATAAGGCCGCATAAGCAGCCTAAATAAATCCCTTATAATTACACTATAGGAATTAAGAAAGTTATCCTAATCCAAAATGCGAAACATTTGCGGAAAACTTTACATGAATCTGGAGCTGCTCTTTGACACGAAGGAGAAGCGTATTCTCTTTGAGAATCTTTATCGTCTGCAGGCAGCGGGACAACTGGACGCGTTTGACCGTGATGATATTAAGCGGGCGATTCTACAGGAGGCAGGTGGTTGGGTATGGGGATGGAATGCGTATATGTTGGCGGCGGAGTTTTATGGCGAGGCGGCGGATTATTCCACGAGCGACATTAAGATGTTGCGCCGGCTGAGTATGTAACGGAGGGGGGTGAACTATAGGAATAATTGAGTGAATGATTCCTATAATTTATTTAATTAGATTCTAAACAGCCATTTTTCCTTTTAGCACGCCGTGGTGAAAGTAGCCAATTACATCAAAGTCGTCCACGGTGATTTCCTCCAGGCGTTTCTCGGCAATGGCCGGATTGACGACCAGGAGGGGAGCACTATAGGGAATGCGATTGCACTGGGTTCGGACCTGTTCCACATGGTCGCTGTAAATGTGTGTATCGCCGGTGCTAATAATAAGTTCTTTGGGATGCATATGAGTGAGTGTGGCAAGAATGTGGGTCAAGGTCGCATAGCTCATAATATTGAAGGGAAGACCGAGGAATGTATCCACTGACCGTTGATACATATGGCATGAAAGGAGGCGACGACCCGAGGGCAGCTCCTCTACATAGAACTGGGCCGACACATGGCATGGGGGCAGAGCCATGTCCTTGAGGGCAGCGGGGTTCCATGCGCTCATAAAGATGCGGCGACTGAAGGGGTCGGTGCGGAGCTGGTCCAGGACCGCCGCCACCTGGTCATATCCTATAGTGTTATCATAGGAGTCTTTACAGGTCTTGTAGGCACCGCCGAAGTGACGCCACTGGAATCCGTAGCCGGCACCAATGTCGCCTTCAGGAAGGTGGCCGAGACCGCGGCCGTCCAGGAAGGCGCGGCTCGTATTGCCGTCCCAAATACGGACACCGTCGGCTGCGAGCTTGGAGGCATCTGTGTCACCTCGTAGAAACCATAGGAGTTCCTTGATGACGGCTTTCCAGGGCACATACTTAGTGGTAAGAAGGGGAATGCTGCCGCTCAAATCAAAGCGGAGTTGGCGACCAAAGACGGAGGTAGTGCCGGTGCCGGTCCGGTCTGTGCGCTGATGTCCGCTGGCAAGAATGTCTTCCACAAGGTCCGTATAAGTGCGATCCGTAGATTTCATGTCAGAACGGTTGAGATTTTCCAAAATGTTATCACAGAGGGTATATGTAATGTATTGAAAGACGCAATCCTCGGCAGCAGACTTATGTTTTACACTATAGGAATTGATTTGGTAATCGCTAGAGATATTGAAATAGGAGGCGGAGCCGTGTGGGTCCGCAATGACCTTATCCACATATGTAATGTGGAGTCTGGTAGGGCGAAGTGTTGAGGCAGTCCAATGAAGGAATGTGCGGTAGATTTCGCCGCCGCCAATCACAAAGAATTTGCGGGTTGGATTTTCGGCGTGGAGTTGTTGAATAATGTGCTTGAGACCGGTGGGAATACGGCGAATGGCATCCTCGCGCTTTCCGCTGTCTATTACCCAATGGACATTATCGGCATATGTTTCCATGGCGGCTTCACGGGACAGGACAATGTTGATGCGGCCAGGAAGGGGTCGCACGCCGTCAGGAAGGGACTGCCATGTGTTGTAGCCCATGATGACACAATGGCCAGTGGTGAGTTCACGGAACCGGCGCAGGTCCTCAGGAATGTTCCATGGGAGTGTGCCGTCCAAGCCAATGACGGCATTTCTGGAGACGGCTGCAATAAGTTCAACGACTGGTTTCTGCATGTTGATTAATAAAAGATAACCCCTATAGTGTAGCACGGTAGGGATTGTTTAGATGTTTGTTTTTGGATTTTGGGAACATGGCATGTTGCCGATGTAAGATGTCAGATGTTACAACATGCCGTCTTCCAAAAAATTGAGAACCCTATGTCAGACATTCTATGACAACCAAAACATCGGTTGTCAACCAACATTCCAAAAAACATCGGATCCTGAAAATGACAACATACCCATGTGCTGCGCGACATACCACCAAAACCGATATCTATTATTTCGGCGATGGCATCCACAAACTCTTTTATGAGCGCTGTTGCACGGAGCCCGTTGCAAAGGCAGGAACCTTATGTGCGAAACATCAGAAACGGTTTGAAGGAGAGTATAAGACGAAGGACCCGCGACTCTTATGTCAATGGAACTATGTATTTCATCATGGGCTTATAGGCGAGCCATATAATCCACATACACAGATGTATGGTTCTCCCTATTATACGGAGGGCCTAAAGAAGGGCTGGGGGTCGCCGAAAAAGCAGGCGTTAGAAAAAGCCGTCGCTATGCAGAAGGAGGTGTACGACCTGGCCGTTTCCATGCAGATGAAAATAACTGATTTTATAAAAATGAACACTTCATCCACTCATCAAGAAGAAACTGAAGTGTTACCGAGTCCAAAAAAAGAAAAGGCAAAAGCGAGTCCAAAAAAGAAGCGCGTTCAAGGTGACCAGACATCTACACGCTCCTCTGGGTCCAGCACAAGTTCTTCAGGGTCCAGTGGCTCCGCAAGCAAAGGAGGCCTATCTATGTATATTCCGAAGGGGCCAGTAGCCTATGCCGAAGCGGAGGACGACCCTATTATTATTACAGCAGCCCAAATCAGCACGCTCCAGCTACAAGCAACGCCAAAGGCCGACACATGGGTAGATGCCGAGGGGAAGCACTATAGGAAAATGGCTTCTGGGATTATCTTATGTGATTAACGTGAATTCATGGTGACTACACGCATAATAATAAAGGAAATAGAACCATGGGTTCATGTGTGGAGCAGCCCCTGAAATACGCACAACATGTATATTACGAGGCCAGCGAAGAACCATATTAGCAAATAGATTTTGGTCCTTACCAATAAACAAACCACGAGCAACAAATGCTGAAATCATTTCCTTATAGTTTAAGCCCCATCTTTTCCAGGCCTCCACTCCCCCTGCTAGAATACCTCCACCGATACGATTTTTATTCATCTGGAAATCGGCGACTCCATGTGCGGCATATTCCGCTTTTTCTTCCGCGGTTATTGGTTCAATTTCAAGGACGGTCATTTTATCTGCTAAAATACGTTGCCCATGTATCATATGTTTGACACATTTTTGAGAAAAAGGGTCACGCACTACACCGGCATCACACCACATAAACTTCTTATGCCCAAAAGGATTATTTATTATAGTGCGTTGAACAAAGTCATTTTTCTGATACCAAATCATGTATAATTCAGGGCTATGAATCTCTTTTTCATGGTCAAGAGCATGTTGCTGTTCCCAGAAACCGGCAGGGAAATCCTTTAATGCGCCCCATTCTCTGCGTGGAAGACAAATAATACGTGTTTTATCCTTAAATGCGGAGCGCATTGTCTCAAAAACAGATTTATATTTTTCTTCAGTGTAAATAACCATAAAACCAGGATAATTACGATAAAAGGCGTCAATCCATTGTAAGTAGCGTGTGGGTGGGAATTTTGATTGCATTTCGTAAAAAGCGGTTACAAGAGTATATGGTTCTTGGTCGGCATAATAACGGACAACCGCATCTGGGTCCTGTTTATTAGATGCGTTGAAGTTTGACTGTGAATAAATACGGTGGCGGACTAGGGTCTGGGGAAGATTATAAATCTTCTTTCCTTTAAGAGCGAGAGAAAGCCAGAGGTCGTAGTCTTCACAACCATAGAAACGAGCACTATAGGATGCGACCGACTTCCGCAAGAGTGTAGAACTATTAATGACCTGATTTCCGCCGAGCATATCTTCTATACTAATCCAACCGGTCTTAATAGACGGCTTCCCTCCAAGTTCGCCGAAATACACACAATCCGTGCCCACCACATCGGCGCCGGCGGCGGGTCCCTGTAAGGCCACCACTTGTGCCTCCAGTTTTGTCGGTTCCCAAATATCATCCGCATCTAAATGGGCAATCCAGTCGGCAGGGGAATCCGCAACCATCATATTATCCACATCCGCTACACATCGTGCCTCAGGATAATTAATCACACGAAATCGCCCATCGCTGGCCACAAGAGCTGATGCCTGTTTGAAAACCTCACCCCCATCCACACCATGACCATTCACACCTATAATGCAAGTCCAATGGGTATATGTTTGTGCTTTTACAGAAGCAATTGTTTCAGGCAAGAACTCAATACCATTATAGAGAGGTATGTTAATAGTGACCGGAGGATTTTCATCTTGATTGGAAATACGAATCATGTCGGCACGAAAGTAGTCCTCATAGTCTTGCGGGCCGGCGGGTCCAAAGTGTTCCTTGGGGGTATACACTATAGGGTTGGGATAGATGGATAGATATGACGCCCACCAATGGAAAGTGCTATTGGCGCAAATGTAGGTGTCGAAGAGGCGGGCAAAGAAGAAGGAGCGGAGGTCGTCTGGTTCTTCAAAGAAGATAAATTTGACCGCGTCATTTGATATAAACTGAGTCTTACACCACGCAATATCATCTGACATCACATAATATACATCGGCTTTGACGGCGTCCATAGCTTTACGATAGTAGTTCATGGAGGCGGGATTGTGGAAGGAAATCATCTGGGCATCACGACAATAATCCCCACGACGAACACCAATGAAGGCGCGTTTTTTGCCGTCGCTTTTTTTAAAAGAGCCAGAATTTGACAATGTCAAATCGTCCGATTGAGTTTGGGGGTCTAATTCTGGATAAGCACTATAGAGATTGGTCTGAGTGCGAATGTAGGCATCCAACCCTTCGCTCGGTGTAAAGAGGGCTTTAATGAGGGCGGCATGTTTCGCAAAATAGCGTTCGGATTGGAAGTAACCTTTGAGGATGAGGCCAGCACCGTTCTTCTTACATGAGGCGGCGTAGTTACTGAAATCTGTGTAAGCGAACCCACATTCATTATAAGGAAGTGCGCGGATGGGTGGTAAAGCGGGTCTGCGAGGGATTTTGCTGTAGAGGGTGCTGTAATATTTAGAGGGATTTGAACCAGTCATTGCGTAAAAATCAGGGTCATTTTCAAGAAGAAAAAAGTCCATATCATGTTCTATGGCCTGGGCGACGGCGGCGGCAATTTGGAAGAGCTGGTTGCCCAGTCCGCCCACTAAACGGGGAGTAATATATGACATTTCTTATAGTTCAAACTATAGGAAATGTTTAGGTTCTAACAACCGTATTCGTGCGACTATGTCGCGCTCTTAGGGGTGCTTTCAACAACCGTATTCGTGCGACTATGTCGCGCTCCTAGGGGTGTTATTCTAACACCCATACCGGACGACGCGTCCTTCAATATCTGAATGATTATCATATTGGTAGCCAAGGGAAGGGAAAATGAGAAACCAGGTGTCCTCTGCCTGGAGTTTGGTCCAGTTAATGTCCAGACAATGGACCGGTTGTTTGCCGTGACGCATAAGGTTGGTCGCCGATTCACGGAAGTTGGCCATGAGTTTTTGGAGATAATGGCGTTGGAAAATGTAGGAACTGGTGGTCTGGCTATAGCGAACACGCTTAATTTTCTCATCCGTGGTATCTTCAATCCGCGCGTTCCAATGGTTGTAGGATGGAAGAAAAACATCCCATGTGGTTTCGCCGACCTTGTATATTTTGAAAAAGGATTCAAGTCCGCGGGTGAATTCCACAGGTCGTTTCCCACGGAATGTAAAGTCGTCTTCCATAATAAGGACCGTCTTCCACTCAGGGTGTTCCTCCACGAGCTTGAGACATTTAATATGACTTAACGTACAGCCAAGAGCGCCGTTCGCATTCTTAATGGCGTCAATGCGATGAATCTTTTCCGCGGGAATGGCCATGCGCTGGAACTCCGCCTCCAGGTGGGCACGTCGGTCAGTGCGATGTTCCAGATTAATGTAGAGAATGGCGTCTATGTGTTCCATTATGGGATTACACTGTAAGAATGTTTCTTAATTAACATTCTTATAGTTTGCTTTAGACCGTGCGCCTTAGATATTATTTTCGTTAGAGAACGATGCCGGTCTCATTGTTGTGTCGGCGAGTGCTTTGGCGAGTTCATCAATTAATTGATTTGCTTCCTCTTGCTCTTGGGGAGTAGGTGGGCGGACGGATGTGCCTTCCAAGTTCTGGGCCAGTTCATCCAAGAATTGTTTCCCAGAATGGAGATGGAGTGCCTCTAGACTGTCATTCGCAGAGTCCAACTGTTGGATATGATAATTCGCACTTTCATATAGTAGGCCAAGGAAACGGCGGAAGTTATCACTCTTTGCGCCATTTATGCGCCGATTTCTGGTATTTACATTAACTGCTCCAGCCGCACGCCGTTCCATATAATCACGAATCTTCAACAGTTCTTCTATAGTGCGTTCCTTGGAGAAAATAGGTGTTGAATTTGTATTTGCACCTGATGATGCCGCCGCCGCCGAACTTGAATTATTTGCTCTTATAGACATATTTACATTTGCGCCAGAGGAGGGTAAAGAGTGACCCAATTTCATACGCAAAACGGCGATTGCGTCACTTATGACTCCATTATGAACATTATAGGGGTTGGTTTTAACGAATTCAGTAAATTCAGTTAATTGTCTTTCATAATGAGAAAGCTGATAGCGGCGTTTCGTATTATTTGCGGCAAGGGGGTCAGCCTGCTTTTCAAGAATGTATAGAGCCTGGTCGTAGAGTGACTTCTTTTTACCAGGCGCAACTATCTCAGAGGCAGGCTTACGATTTCGGTTCGCATTATTATTGCGGCGAGTGACACGTTCTGGACTCTGCGCACGTATGTTTTTTCTTGGGCGTATATTATTATTTCTATTGGTGCGTGTGCGGACCATATTTACATTTACAGCAGTGGTCTCTCTTGCGCGTGAAGGTTGAATACGTGTTGGGGCCGCTTCTCTTGTCGCACGCCGTGTGGCTGCCGCCTTTGCCGCTGCTTCGCGGCGCTTAAAGAAATTACTAAAACCGGAAAAATTAAAGACATTTTTCCCATTATTTCCGTTATTCATTATTCTAAGAAGGCAACTCCTATAGTGTAGGCACAAAAATTTACACTAAAGGGGTTTCTTCTTTCACTGAAAGTGCGCTCTCTTTATCGGAACGCACTTTGAGAAACAACGCCTAACCTCAGACCCGGTTCCATATGCGACCACAAGAGAAATTCCTCTTAACTCCGGTCAAAGAAAATGCGTTTAAAGAGGACACCATAGAATCTAAGTAGAAGCAGAAAGAAATGGAAGCCATCATTGAAACCACCGGTGAAATCACTCTCCTTGACCGTATTAACAAGATTGAAGAATCTTTAAAGGAACTCAAGCGCGCCGCTCGTCATGAACTCAAGGCTCGTCGCCGTCGTCGCGGTTCCAAGAAGGAAGGTGGCAAGAAGGAAAAGGGGGAAACTCCTTCCCAGTTAAAGCCATGGCACGATGAAGTCCGCCGTGTTTGGGAAGAGCTCAAGGCCGCCGATGCCAAGACTCCTTACAAGCGCGCCGTTGCTGAAGCCCATTCTCGTCGCGGAAAGCCTGTGGCCGCCGCTACTAGTGTTGTAGCTGATGCCGGCAAGAAGGGGAAGAAGACTGCCGCCGCCGAAGTAGCAGCACCAGTCGCTGTTGCCGCTGCTGCCCCAGTAAAGAAGGGCAAGAAGGCGTCTGCTTAAATATTAGTTACTAACTAATTCCAATAGTATAGCATTATAGGAATTATTCAATTTATTTTTGGCACACCTTTTTTCTAAAAAGGTGATTATGAAACCGTATACTAATATATTCATGGTTGGGTCTCAGATTGAGACACTTATACAGTCTTGTATGGAACGAAACTATTGTTATATGGTGGAACGAAAAAAGGGTCTTACGATTTACCGACGAGAAACGGAGTTGATACGAGAAAATGTATATGTGGTAGGCTTTGGATTGGACATGGAAATAGAAACACATGGAATTCAAGACATACATTCCCTCCATGTTGATTTGAGGGGAGTCGAGCCGAAAGATTTCACATGGCTGGATACGATTTTTACATCGGCCAAAATAACATCGGGTTATTTTTATAATTATGGCATACATGCCGCCGACCTATGTAAAAAAGCGGAATCACATGGATTTAAAATTATAAATATCCCTGATTGGATTTATTTTCATCATTAGGATATCCCTACAGTGTAGCACTATAGGAATATATTACTCCTTCTTCTTTGCGGCTTTGCCTCCTTTACCAAAGCCGGCACCTCCTTTCTTTGCCTTCCATGCTTCCTTTTTCGCTTCCACGCCGGCACTATATATTGCTGCGAGCTGGGCCTCAGTTGCGTTTTTCCAATCCGTCTCCTTTGGCACTGAGACAAATGTGGGCTTTGTGTATTTTCCTTTTACTGCGGCTGCGCCCTTTGGCTTACCAGTTGCCTGCGGTTTAGCCGTAGAATACATGTAAATCCCATACGGGCCATTCTTTATAGTGTAATCACCGACCACGCGCAAGGTAGAACCCTCCTTTGCGCCGAGGCGTTCAATGAGCGATTCCTCTGTATCGTCTTCCTTCCACGGGACCTTGAGGTTGCCGCACTGGACATAGAGACCATACGGACCCTTTTTTCGCACTATAGGAGTGTCATTCATGGTGCCGACCTGGACTTCGGTGGTCTCGGCTGTTTTCTGACTCAGGAAGGCATCAATGGCCTCCTGGGTAATAGTTTGCAGAGTGTAGCCCACGGGCCAGCCATAGAATGTGGCCTTGGACTCCTTAGACGCGGCTTTCGCTTGCGCCGTCTTCTTCCCTTTTTTCTTACCCCCATCCGCAACTTCTATAGTGTTTTCTTTGGATTCAGACGCAGTTGCTTCCTCCTTCAAGAGCAGGGGTCCCTTGGCAGTATTCACTGCTACAATGCCTCCCTCAAACTCACGGCGCTTCCCATCACCCTTGTCCGAGAGTAGTTCCTCATAACGGTCCTTGTAAGAGGCCCAAGTGTCCTTGAGGACCTGTTTCCATGGCTCATCACCTGCAGCAATAGCGTCGAGCCGTGCCTCCATACCTGCTGTGAATCCGTAGTCAAAGAGGTCGCCGAAGTGATTGACACAGTATTCTAGGACGGAAAGACCAAGAGCGGTAGGGTAGAGGCGGTCCTTTTCGCCGCCGACTTTGCGTTGTTCCACGGCCTTCTCCACGCTGTTGCTGGGGATTACACTATAGGTATTGTATTCTACGGTACGTGCTGGCGTGTCCCGCTTTTCCACATAGGACTTTTCCTGAATCGTTTCCAGGAGGGAGGCATAGGTGGAAGGGCGGCCGATGCCCTTAGACTCCAGGTCCTGAATAAGAGAGGCTTCTGAGTAGCGGCTGGCGGGTTTTGTGAGATGGGCCCTGGCCTGGAGAATGGTGTAGGTAAGGGGGGTGCCGGCTACGAGAGTCTGGCCGAAGGTCCATTGGGTCTCGTCTGTATCTGCGTCTTGTTCATCTGTATCTTCTGTTGTTTCCTTGGTGACAGTGGCCTTCCAACCGGCGAAGGTGGTGCGTGAGAAGCTGGCGCGCCATGGGAGGTCGGTCTCCTCGCCAGTGAAAGCAAAACGGACGGTCGCCTGTTCTCCTTTGGCGGCGGCCATACATGACTGGACAGTGCGGAGCCAGATAAGGCGGTAGAGGTTGCGCTCCAGAGCCGACCAGGAGTCTTCACCTGGGGGAAGGGCGGTAAGGTTAATGTGGGTAGGGCGAATGGCCTCGTGTGCCTCCTGAGCCTTGGGACCAGCGTTAGCGCCTTCTTCCTCCTTTTTCTTCGCTGCCTTCTTCTTTTTCGGCTTTTCCTCAGCAGCTGACCCAGGCCCAGGCCCAGGCCCAGCAGAGCAATACTCCTCACCCCACACACCTATAATGTAAGCACGGGTCTCCGCCACCGCCTCCTCTGAGAGCACCGCATGGTCGGTTCGCATGTAAGTAATATGCCCCGCCTCATACAGTTTCTGGGCCGCGCGCATGGTCTGAGCAGGGGCAGAACGATAGAGGTTGGACGCCTGTTGTTGGAGGGTGGAGGTAATAAGGGGGAGCGGAGGAGCGACCGATGTCTTCTTGACGGTGTTGCTAATTACTTGAGCCTCCGTCTCCGCCGAGTGATTATCCAAATAGTTCTGTGCCGAGTCTTCATCCTCTAGTTCGTCCTCAAGGGTTGCACTAAAGGGGATAGGTTTGGATTTGCCCTTGGTTTTTTCTCGTTTGATGAAGTTGCCACTTACGACCCAAGAAAGCGTGCTGGTGAAGTCGGCAATGACCTTCTCCTTGTCAGCTACAAGGCGAAGGCAGGGAATCTGACATCGGCCGGCTGACAATGCAGGGCCGACGCTTTTCCAGAGGAGAGGGCTGATGGTGAAGCCAATGGTGAGGTCCAGAAGGGAGCGGGCCTGTTGTGCCTGGACCTTATTCATATCCAGGACCGTCGGATTCGCAATAGCATTCTTAATGGCTTTCTCTGTAATTTCGCTAAATACGAGCCGAGGGGTTGTCTTCGGGTCAAGTTTGAGGAGTTTAATAAGAGAATATCCAATAAAATTTCCTTCGAAATCTGCATCTGATGCAATATACACAGTCTTCGCCCCCTTTGCCGCCTCCTTAATGGCGGTAGTGGCGCGTGCCTTTGCCGTAATCCATTCGTAGCTTGGTTCAAAGCCTGCCTGAGGACCAACAACGGCCAGGTCCTTCACGAGTGCCTGAATATGACCCATAGAGGCCAGCACCTTGAATCCAGGACCGAGAAATCCCTGAATCTTCGCACATTTTGCGGGAGATTCCACAATGACAAGATTGGACATGATTCCTATAGTGTAGGCATAGGGTTTGCACTATAGAGAATGATCTTGAGGGTTCAATTTTATTCTGAGAAAAAACTACTTATTACACATACTGCCTACTTCATCTGAAAGTGGTAAGTATCCACGGGCACGCCGACCGCCTCCAGTGCCTGGCGGACGCTTTCGTGATTCTTCACCAGGTCGTCTACAAAGATGATGTGGTGATAGGGTCGGCGCTGAGACAGAATGCGGACAAGAGCAGGTCCTTTATCCTCGGCGAAGAAGACATGTTCCTCGGCACATTCCATGAGGGAGTTCTTGAGATGGCGGTGAGTAAGTTCCTTGAGACTCTCGGACCGTGCTGTAAGGAAGATGACATCGCAACCCGCAGCTTTTGCCTGGGCGTAGAACTGTAGGAATCCGTCCTTGTCAATTGGTTGGGGGTCTATCTCCTTGACCGCTGCTCGCCAGTCGTGGAGAGTTGCGCGGTCGGCCTCCTCAATTGTCATACTCCGTTCATAGACGGATTTCTTCGCCGCCCACCAGTTGATGTCATAATCTGGAAAATTGATAACCGTATCGTCAATGTCAAAGACGACAAGGCTCCGCGCGACCAGAGTGATTGCACTATAGGAATTTATTACGCGTAGGATTCTGAGAGTCATTCTTGGAGTCTATTTCCTATAGTGCGTTATTTGGTAAGTTTCAATTTTGTTTGCTATAGAGTAAGTAATTCAGGGGGCGGAGTAAAATGATTATTGGTATATGTGGTCTTCAGGGGGCGGGCAAGGATACCCTGGCCGATATCTTGTGCGAGAAGTATGGGTTTGTGCGGCTGAGTTTTGCGGGAGTGCTGAAGGATGTATGTGCGGTGTTATTTGGTTGGGATAGGGAGATGTTGGAGGGGCGGAATGCGGCGGCACGGGCAGAGCGCGAGGTGGTGGATGAGTGGTGGTCGGCGCGTCTGGGGATTCCAGGATTCACGCCACGAATGGCTATGCAAATAATTGGGACCGATGTTATGCGAAACCATTTCCATGATGGGATTTGGGTAGCGGCAGTGGAACGACGGCTCATGATGTTGCCGAAGGTGGTGATTTCCGATTGCCGATTCCCAAATGAAATTGCCATGATTAAGGCGGCGGGCGGCATGGTTGTCTGTGTGGAGCGGGGGTCGGCGCCGGCGTGGGTCCGTGCCTATATGGAGGAGGGGTTCGCGCCGGCGGGTGTCCACTCCAGTGAATATGTGTGGATGCGGACGAAGTTTGACCGTGTGGTAAAAAATGATGGCACTCTGGCTGAGCTGGAGGGGGCGCTGGAGGGGATTATCGCCCACTCCAATCCATGTTAATCACAATAAGGGTTGAAGTATCTTCTTGGTATGTATCCGTCCAAATCTTCGTCCCAGGGAATTTTTTCTTTAGGAGTTCCACTATAGGGATTATGTCGCCGACGGCACATGTACCTTTTTTGATGTAGGCGGCCGGTCTTTCTTTAGATACTTCCAGGGGAAAGTTCAATGTATGTAGACCACGGCGGGCACGGCAGTAGGCATGTTCTTTGATGAGTTCGTAATGGAGTCTGACCCAGGCCTCTGAACTCTGGACAGGCGCAGTTTGGCCAAGGGCCTGGAGTTCGGCAACCGACATGGGGATGTCATCATTAATGGCATTAGTAGCCTCCGTGAAAAGGAGTTTTACTCCATCAAAGAATGTATTCATTTTCCTATAGTGTAGAATTAGGTTTACACTATAGGAATTGGTTTTGGTGGGTTCAATTTTACATCGGCCCCTTCCGCCCATACATTGAAAAACTCCCTAATCATTTACATAATAGAACAATCCTCGTCATCGCTGGAATCCAAGTACATGCCATGTATGTTTTTGGACGCATAACATTGTTTTCTGACATGCCCTCTTCGACCACATCGGCGACATGCCTTCTCCGCCACATTAGGACATGTCTTCGCGCCATGTTCCACCGAACCACAACATAGACATGCCCCTGAAACCGACCAGAGTTCTTTTTGAATAGCGGCGACTTGTGCCGTATCCAGAACTTCTTTTACATAAGAACCGCCACGCACATTGTGGATTCCATAGCGCGCCATGTATTCTTTCGTGACTGCGTCCTCTGCGAACGGCGACTGGTCTGTGCGAACTTCAATGAGTTTTTGGACCTTATATTTCGCCGTCCATGCGGAACCGACTCCCTCTAAATGCTCATGCATACGGCGAGCAATGTCGCCCGTTTTTCCAACATAGTATTTTCCTCCTTCACATCCAAGGACATAGATGTTTGTCCGTTCCATTATGACGGTCGTTGTGAGAATAAATGAACCAATCCCTATAGTGCTACACTATAGGGATTGTTTTTGGTGGGTTCAATTTTTAATCTGTCCCTGTCAAGGGAAGTGGATTATAACCTGTATTAGCCTCCGCCCCAGCGCCAGCGCCAGCGCCAGAGGCCTCAATCTCTTCCAGAGGAATGAACTCAATTTCTTCTGGATGTTCAAGAAGCGTGCGGATTTGTTCCACAATACGGATGTTGTCCGTTGGCAAGTTGACCGCGACACGGAAATGGGGAATGTGGTCACGAATTCGTTGCTGGGATTTTACAGGGTCATCCTTGATGGACGGCCATGTGTCGGCTAATTCCATGACCTTCGCGCGTGCCGCCTGTTTTGCCTCATTATGCCAACGGATTATTTCCTGAGTCGTCGGCTTCGGACGGAAACAGTTTTTGACATCGGTCCAAAAATCTTTTAGCGTGTATGGAAGACCTACATTCCCATTCTCAAAATGACACCTGTTATGACCATACATCATTTTATACAATTAGTCATTCCTATAGTGTTCGCTTTAGGTATTGCTCATGCGTATACCAGAAAACAAATATGCGCCGTGTGATGTAATCTTTCACATCTACCAATATATGTTAGATGATGTGAAAGATGCGGATATATTAGCAGATTTTATGGAAAAATAGGGAGAGGGAAGTTCTTATTGAGTAGCACTATAGGGGTTATTGTTATTTTAGGGGGACATCATGTTTTTGAGTATTTATATAAAAGTTGGCGAATGAGTAGTCATTTTATATTCCATATTATTGAGAGAAATAGAATAACAACTAAAGTTCATATTTGCCTTCTTTCCAAGAGGATGTGTGAATACCATTTTAATGGATAGAGTATTACATTTTCCAATATTTAATGCGTTTTGATATGCTTCACGGCCAGTTTTTTCAATATCATTGAGGGCAGAAAAGGGAATATAATAGACTGAGGGTGAAATACGATACATGTATTTTTTAATTAGATACATGTCATAGGAAATACGATTGCGTCCATCTATACATAAATCAAACGTCGCAATATCATCCAAAAGACACTCATCTTTAGACACAATAAAAAACCCCTTCACAAGACCTTTACTTTCAATATTGATATGAATAAGATTACTATATTCAGTTTCGCCAATAGATTGACGAATATCTGTATGTTTCTTAATGTCCTGATATAATTTACAGAAATAGGTTTTTGTTGGTTCAGCACCGATAAGTTCTTGCTTATAAGAATCTTCAATTGTATATTTACTATAGTGAATTTCCACAGCAATATTATTTATAGTCTTAATTGTAAGGTGATTCTTTGTATAAAAAATAGGAATATAACCGATTAACCAGGATGGAATTGTAAATGTATAATATTCATCATCTTCCACACAATATTGGGGTATTTTTTGTAATAGGTTAAGGGGGATATTATATTCACCAATTTGAATTGTTAAATTTTTGGTTTCTTCTTCAGATTTTTTTACACGAATAGTATCTACTTGAATTACATCCGCATCTGTACATGTTAAGTTAATTTTATTATAAGACATTACACTTTTAAATTGCTGAGTTCCAGGAATACGCTCATACAATGTTTGACCCGCAAAATTATTGACAGAATCTGTACCCACAAGAGTACATGGACTATCTGGGCTAAAATGATATTTCTGGTCATTCATATATTTTGCGTCATCTGTACTAATTGCTTGTTCATATGTAATTGCTGAATCAGTCGCAAGAATTTTTTTCCGATTTTCTGTATCAAAAAAATGAAGACGACCGACCACATACGCATTGTACCCAGGTACATAATTCACAAATATAATATTTTGACGTTGGGTAGCATCATTACCTACATAACGAACAACAGGCACCCCTATAGTGAATGTATAGGAACCTGATGTATCAATATGAGTTGGATAATCTTTCAAATTCTTATATTCTAAATGAGCATTCTGAATAAAAATAGTTGGGTCTAACATTGTCGCATTCGGTTTTACTTTTTCATAATAGATTGAATCTAAATAAAAAGCATCCGAATATACTGAAATATCCGATTTCAGTATAATTTCCTTTTCATCCATATGCGCATTTACAGGAGTCATTAGCGCTTTTCCAGCAGTAATTGGGCAATATTTATCCGAAGAAAAATATTCATTTTCTTTTCCCCACGCAACTAACTGCATTAAACCCCCTGAGCCTGTGCCATTATGTTTTAAATCCTCATGTTTTATTTCCGCATTCAGAATCTTTTCAAGTTTCTTTAGTTCAATTGTAGTACCCTTTTCTTTTTCGTGATTAAGCGCAGCTTGAATACATCGTTGATTTTCGTATTCTCTTTCAACTTTAGCGAGAATTTCGGTAATGGTTTCCATGATTGATACTTTATGATTATACATGACTATAATGTCTTTAGGCCTTCCCCAAAAAATTAAAAGTTAGGAAAGGTCTAAAGGATTAGGGGGGGGAGGGCAGTTCCTATATGGTAGCACTATAGGAATTGTTTCTTTGATTACTCGCCTGCCACCACTTTACACAATTTCCACATATTCAATACGAACTGGGTCATAGGAGTCGGTGAGACCGCACACACCTGAGCCGCTACATTCAGAATATGTCGTCCATGATTCATAGTAGGCCTCCGTGTCCTCATGGTCCTTCACGAGTTCCTTCTCATCATCAATATACTCTAGCTTGACGTCGCCATCCGCATCACACAACGCCTCAGGAATGCGCATGTAGACTGTGAGGATTTCATCATCCACTTCATATTCAGACAGTTCACCGTCATTTTCACTAAAATTATAATCTGAACAATAGCCCTCTTCCTCATGGGAGCGCTCCACATAGCGGACGGTCATCTTCAGATACTTTCCGCCGACGGTCGGCTCCTCTGTCCAAAGGCTCTTGCCAAGGGGAGTGGCGAAGTCGTAATCCTGAATGGAAGACATGTACTGGAACTCAAAGGGATTCTTCGGTGCCATTTTCGGTTGTTATTATAACAGACTTGTGTTTTAATAACAAGGGGGCGGCAGACTCAATTTTTTACATAACTTATTAAGATTTAAACACGTCATTCACATACGTTCTTGGTATTTTATTATTCAAATCTTTATAAATAATTTTTTCAGGATTATTCATTAAATAACGCACATTTTCCAATTTATATGGTGTAATAAGTGGTATATCAACTGCCACTTCAAAAGAATATAAAATATTATAAAGGAAATCGTGTGATTTTTCCTTGTCATCTTTAATCGCATTCCATTCTTGGATATTAACAAGAGCATCTTTAATAATTTTCTGATGGTCTAATTTCTTTTCATTTTGATGTTCATTAAATGTGATATGTTCCTTTTCGCATTTTAAAAGTCCTTTGCGGGTTTCAACTTCATTTCGTTTATCACGATATGCTTCAATTTCCTTAATATGTCTAGGTTCTCTTGCTACGGCGTGTGACATTTTTTATCTATAGGATAGAGTTTTAATTACTTTATACCCTATAGTTAGAATGCCTGGTTGTGTTGCGGTCAAAACAAAAAAATACCGAGAGCGGCCGTCCCCGCCGTATCACGCAGGGGATTGTAAGGGAAAGACACTAGAGGGAAATGATGGGCGGCGGTACAAGTCTGTGGCCGATGGGCGAGGAGTGTATAAATGGGTTATTGATGGAAAGGCACAAAACAAAACCCGTAAAGCTGGCGCCAGCGCTTGTTATGAAATCCATGACAATTATAATATCCCACACATTGCCTGTATTGAATCTGGGAAGAAAAAACTGACTATTTGTAAGGCAATTCCAGATGACCCTAATGTGCGGAAGCCAAAGATGAGCCCTGGGGATGTTATCTATAGTGTACACTATAAAGATGTGTTTATTGGGGATAATATGAACGGGCTCAAAGACTATGTCAAGAAGGGAACTGCCTTTTCCAAGGGCAACTCCGTGCTGGCCGAGCTGACGGCGGGTCGCTATGTCTTTGTGGGGGAGCAGATTTACGAGTTCACTGTGGCGGCAGGGGATGTCATTGAGGCCTACCATTCACCGATTGGGAATAACGATGTGCCGTATCCGGTGGCAGTGGGGAAGGAGTATCTCTATTTCCTGTTAATGGGGGACCATTGTTATGTCCCACGTGCCCTTTTTGACCTCAAGGGGGACCTCTACCGTCAGTTCTATGACATGACGCTGTCGGCGGCGTCAGGGGGGAAGGAAGCGGTGGTGAAGCCAAAGAAGTTTAAGATGAAGATGATACGTAAGCGGTGGGCGTAAGAATATGGGGAACGCTAGTAGAATGGCTAACCGACACCCCCAACCTGTTTCCGTTATAAATAGATTCCGCCAGATTCTCAGCACATATGAACCGCTCATTAGAGATGCCCGCAAGAAAGTGAAAGACGGCGCGGGTAAGGACGCATCTATTGAATTCCGTCAAATGTTTGAAGCCGGTGTACGCGAGGATTTAAGACAGTGTATTGGTAAAAATAAGAAACTAAGTGTCCCCTGTTTTGAGAACAAAATCAATGAATATGTAGACAACGCTCTCAAAACCCTTGACCGTTTCGCGAAGCAGAAGTCAACCCATAATGCGGAAAGTATTCTTATATCTTATACATTACTACGAGCAATTAAAAACATTCTTTCCCTATAGTGCTTTCTCAGAGATTTCACTATAGAGATTATTTCAAATACGAAACCTAAACGCGCCTCTTATGCTCCCACTATAGGAATGTGGGTATGTCCTCCCTACTGAAACATCAAAAATATGCGGCGGCCTACAGGCCTGGGGAGGTATTCTGGGGATTCGGTGTTGAACATGAAACATATTTGGAGTCGGCGGAGTTCCAGGCCGTGAGAAAAGAGGACTTGGCCGCCTACCGCAGGCCAGAGCGCTACTCCGTGAATTACTACAAGAGTTATAAAGATGAGGACCTGGCGGAGGCTTTAAGTAGCCTGCCGGCGGTGGTAGAGGAGGTGCCGACTCTGGTGAATAGCCACAGTTTCACCCATTGTGATGTCTGGATGAATCACCGCACGACCTATGAGCGCGTGCCACGAGCGAATCCGCGGTATGGGGGGAGGTCAGTCCACGAGGATTTTCTAGCAGCGTCGGCCTGGTTTCGGCAAGTGTACGACCGGTCAGTCGTGTATGACGGCGACACCTTTGAATTCATGAATGTCAACTTCTATAATGTGAGCGTGGAGGAGGCATTGGAGGAGTTGTGGGAAACGGAGGACCGGTTCATGTGGGAATTCAATCACTGGATTATGGGGGGAGGTACAGAGGAGAGTATGGGAGAAGGTACTATAGAAGTTATAAATCCATTACTGAGTGGGGGTCAACACTTATCCGCTTACGGCCCTTTTTGTATTGCGCGGCGAAATCACGCCTGGGCACGACATTTGACGAATCCCCATCACTATTCCATGTTCAATAATGGGACGGTCCATGTGAATCTGACGTTGCCAACGCGGCTGGACGCTTCAGGGGGCATTGCTGATGTGGAGGACTTTCGCCGTCGCCATCAGCGGGCGGCGCGGTATTTTCAGTGGTTTGAGCCGTTGCTGGCGGTGGCGTATGGGGCAGGAGACCCATTTGCGAGTTATGTAGATAAAGGGTCGCGGTTCTCGCCGGCGTCGCAGCGGCTAGCCGTAAGTCGCTATGTCGGCATGTGTAATTATCCGACGGGTCAGATGCCAGATGGAAAGATTCTGACATACGATGTGTCTAGAGGGGTGGGGTACAGCTCGCC
>JACCDG011419630.1_pt1 | contig 22188 bp, 28 predicted proteins | sample 7442471 | NCBI WGS metagenome assembly JACCDG01 (sample SAMN15323444, study PRJNA562643) | freshwater metagenome | isolation source: river surface water | place: USA:Blue River Watershed | collected 2017-08-17 | reverse complement strand
CTGCAGTCCGAATTCGCTATAAAGCTCAATTGGCGTTTGTTGAATTGACTCGAAAAATCTATTTATTTTATCTAACATATTGTTTTCTTTTTCGTTTTTGGGCTTAGCATTGTTTTCAGTTTTTATCTTTACTGAGGGTTGTTCAATAAATGCCTTTTTACTATGTAGTATTCAGAACAGGTATAACACAAGTATAATCAATAATCACTGAAAATCAAAGCGTAGGTATTGCGAGATTTGAATTGGGCATTGCGTTGAATCGTCTAGTTTGCCCAATAGACATGGTAAAACCTGTTTTTGCGTTTATTCAAAAAGCGACTTCAATGTTGTCATAGATAGAAACATCTTTTTACTGTCGGGTAAGGTGATGAAATCATATTTCGAATAGAATTCAGCTGCTGCTTCATCAATGGGATCGACAATGACGGCGTATGATCCGATCTCCTTGGAAATTTCATAGCTTTTTTTCAAGGCATTCATCAAAAGAATCTTACCGAGTCCCTTGCCTTGATGTTTTCTTTCTATGGCCATTCTTCCGATTAATGTACATGGAAGAGCAACGTATGATTGGGGAAGCTTTTTTTGGAGATGTAATGGGATCAGCGTGGCTGGTATACTGGCATTGGATAGGGTATAGAATCCTAGAACATTCTTATTGTCAAAACCGAGAACAAAGCAGGCTGCTAATTTTCGCTTGATGTCTTGACCCGCTTGATGCTTGAAATAATCATTCAATTGAGGATTACCACAATCAAAATGATCTCGATCGTGGAATCTATTTAAAGCTTCGATCATTTCAGAAATTGTGATTCGAATGCTTCATAATCCTTCAAAGCATTTTTCAATGTTTTGGAAGGTTTCTTGCTTTTAGTAATGGCATTGAAAAATATTTCAGCGTCTTTTTCTGAGGCTAAAATTTGTTCTTTTTCCTGCACAATTTCTTTTGCCTTGGACTGGACGGTAAGAATAACAAAATCGGTCAAGCTTCTGTATCCTCCGTATGCAGCAGCTTTTTCAAAAAAACTCTTTTGTTCTTTTGAAAGTCGTGCATCAAAACGCGCATATTCTTTGGATTTTTCGCTCATGATTATGTCTTTTATCAAATGTACGGAAAAAATCAGTACAAATATTAAATTTTATTTTGAAGCGATAATTATCGAATATCAATGGATATGTTGACCTTTCCATTGAATCCGTTCTCCACGATGTCATACAGCGTTTTTAAGGTCATGTTGCTTCCATCATTTTCGATGCGGGATATGAATGACCGCTTCTTGTTCAGTTTTTCTGCAAGATGCTCTTGGGTCATTTGCTTTTCTTCCCTTGCTTTTTTGAGTAGGAGTCCAATTTTAAATGATTCCATTTCACGCTCAAGTGCGTCTCTTCTTTGGGTTCCTTTTTTACCGTAAACCTCATCTTTGATTTCTTTCCAATTGCGTGTTTTCATTTTGCTTTTTTGGCCTTAAATATTTTATTCTGAACTTTTTCAGGTTGTTCTTTAAGGAAACTACTGAAATCATTTACTCTATTCAGTCAATTCAACCGTTGAAATAATTGTGTCTGCTTTTCCGAATTGAATTGCTTGCTTTTCATCAAAGTAAAAATCGAACAGGAATAGTTTGTGATTTTCCAATTCTATGCAATACTGACAGTTTATACCTTTTTCCTCCCCGCTCTCACCATAACTGGAATAATTAGAATGTAGTCGGTATATTTTTCTTTTATGAATTTCAAGGATATCTAATTTGAAGTTTTCGAAAAAAATATCTCCTCCATCAGGTCTTACAAAACCAATAGATCCTTTATCAGTTTCAATATTTGCTCCTTCATTGATTACCCTATTCATGTACTCTTTACAATCTATTTGAGGGATTGTAGTAATGGTCCCTATGCCAATAGTTCCAACGATTTTTTTATTTTGGTCAAATAAATCTGATTCGTTGAAGTTCCATTTTTCAGGAATTTGCATTGAAACACCTTCTTGAGGTAATTCTATTTTTTTTACTTTTTCAGCATCATGACAACCTGATGTAAAGAACGCAACTATTAAAAATATTACGATGTTTTTCATTTTTCTTTTTTTAATGTGTGATATGTTATAAGGTAATTTTCAAGATAATTTAGTTTCCACAGTATTCTTGTATTGTCTGATAAAGTCCAATATAGCCTAAGTCAGCGGCTTTTCTGAAATCCTCACAAGCTTTATCTCTCAAACCCATTTCTTGATAACATTTAGCTCTGCTCAGAAAAGCAAGATCCTCTTTGGGATTTTGACTTATTGCATTTGTAAAATCACGGATTGCTATTTCAAACTCACCTTTTTGTTGGTATAAATGGCCACGAAATCTGTAAGCAGACGAGCAATCCATGGAATCAAGTTCTTTGCTTTGAATTGACTTATTTAAATCGGTTAGGGCTCCATTCATATCCCCTAAGCTCCATTTTTCAACACCTCTATTGCATATTAATTGTAAGTTGTCTGGGAATATTTTAATTGCTGTGTTTAATACTGCCAACGCCTCGCTACTTCGATTTAAATTGTGCAAAATTTTTTGTTTTTCAATGTAAGCATCGCAATAATACATATTGCATGTTAGTGCGTTGTCGAAATAGATTAATGCATTTTCGTATGCGGAATTACATTTTTCATTATCATTTTGTGTCATTTCAAAGTATCTACCATATCCGAAATAGCAAATTCCAATTTTATAGTTAACCGTGTCTGATTTGAAATTTTTGGTTAAGAGTTTTTTTAGAATTTTAATGGCTTTCTCGTAATTGTCTGTTTTTTCTATAATTTCAGCTTTTATTATTTGAAAATCGAGATTGGAACTATCAAGTTCGATGGCTAGTTCTATTTCCATTGAGGCATTCCTGATATCGTCATTTTTCAAAAAATCCTTGGATTTAATAAAATGTTCCAAAGCTTTTTTCTTATCACTTGTGCAAGCAGAGAGAATAATTGAAGCTAAAATCAAGGCAAAATATTTTTTCATGTTATTTATTGTTTTTATGGTATTATGTTGTTTTGGATAGTTTTAATTGATTGTGAAGGACAATTACTTTTATTTATTTGCAGAAGGTTTGAAGTGTATTCTATCCTTTTATTTCGTACCACAATAAATTCTTTTACCCTTTTCTTGTAGGTTAAATAGTCATTAATGTCATTAAATATCGGCTTGGTATTGAATTTATCGAAGGCTAGGTAAAACTTAATATTCTCATCCTCGTCAACAAGGTCGTTGAGTAAGAAGTGGTCAATATAACCTTTGAAGTTTTCGAACAAATTGAAAAAGTTTTTATATCTAAAAAGTGTATCATAAAGTGGGCTTGATTGTCTCACATAAAAAAGTCTGATGCACTCTAACGTTAGGTCAAATCTGTCGTCAATTAAGCTATTAATTCCGCGACCTTGATTAATTGGGAACTTATTATCTATTTTATTCTTCGGAAAAAGTGTGTATGCACCAATTGTCGAACCAGTTCCAAATAGTTCGTTGACTTCATTAGGAATTTGTTTTACCAACCATTGCTTTCTTTTTTGATTTCTGTAAGAATGGGTGATTGCATCACTTCCTAAATTGAATTCTCCTAGTTCTGAATTATGATATAGATAAGCGCCACCTTTTTTGCTTTCTAACTCGAAAATTTGTCCATTTGGTAATGTTTTACTCCAAAGTAATTTGTGATATAAGCGCAGTGTAGGACTTGCGCTATCGGGATCTCCACCATTTGAAGCGCTGTGAACATTAAATAAGGTATCTATTTTCATATTTTCAGAGCTCAGGGTAAATCATTTATTCGAACAGGTGTTGGTGTAGTATAGGATTAATGAAATATAATACAATTATAATAAAAAAAGATAGAAATCTTTGCGTTTAAGACATCGGTGAATGTGATCTTTGGAATAGAAATAAGAGACTGAGGAATGGATTGAAGAATTCTCTTGATGCTATTTTTCTAAAAACTTAGCGCTCAGTTCAGGAGAAGGGGATGCACAGGAATCACGTTTCCCAAACCAGGTGTATCGATTTTTGGCTATCCAGTTGTAGAGGATGTCGCGCAGGAATCGAGGGATTATTTTAAATCCGTAAACCATGGGCCACAACCCGGAAAGATTTTTCGCTATCTCTAATACCGCATCACTTTTTTCGAAATGCTTGTGGCCTTTGATCAACACAATGCTCTCCAGTGAAGACTTTACTTGGATTTCATTGACTAGTTTTTGAGCTACTTCGGACTGAAGAGAGGCAAAGACGAATTTGTTTTTTGTATCGTGCCGGATGATGAATTGAACAGCGCCGTTACACAAATTGCACAGACCATCAAAAATTACAATGTAGTGTTGGGTTTCTGTTTTGATTTTCATTTTCGATTGGCACTACCCGAAGTTAATACTGTTTTTGTCTCTGAATAAATCCTCTCACCGATGGTGAGAGTTTAGAAATCCTTTTTACCCAATGGCGATATTTTTCCCATCAACGCTGACATGAAAGTGAATTTCTGCGTTCAATGCTTGAAATACTTTGATGATGGAGGCAATCGTCGCACTGGTGGTGTTACTTTCCAATTTTGAGATCTGTGCTCGTTGGACGCCTATTAGTTTGCCCAATGCATCTTGTGTAAGATTTCTTTTTTGCCGCGTTTTTTTGATCATTTGTCCCAACAATTCCATTCTCAATTCATACTCATATTTTTCTCTCCTTGTCGTTCCAACCTTTCCAATATGAATATCCTTCAACTCTTCGAGTGTTGTGATTTTTAATTTCTTTTTGCCCATATCAATTTATTTATGATTAAAGTATCTTTCTTTCCATTGTAGCGCTCTTTGAAAATCGCTGCTTTTAATGCGATCATATTTTTTAATTGCGCCATGCGTAGCAATGACTAAAGTGCTATTCTTTTCTGTTGTGTCCCAAAAAGCAAATAATCGAATCTGACGACCCATGTGTCTAGTTCGGAATTCCCAAATTTCGTGGTCCAGTTTTTTGAATAGTTTTGGATCATTGCATTGTTCGGCCTTATCTATATTATAAATAACTTTTAATCTCGTTTTATCATCGAGTTGTTCTAGAAAATGTTTGGCATCTTCTAAAAAAATTGTCTTAAAGTATCTCACGGCATCGATACTTTTTGCATTTGTAAAGATAAGAGTTGTTTCTAAAATTGGAAACAAAAAATTTTACCCAAATTTTGAGTTGGTAGGAATAGATGTGTTGCATTCAATTTTTTTATTGCGAAGTTTGAATGAGATCAAATCAAAATCTTATGCATTCCCGCCTATAAATTATGCGGGGATATTGGCCACCGATGGAACCGGATTTCTGATTTAATTGACCAATTGTTTTTGAGTGTGTTTATAGAAGTCCATTTTGGAATTCCTCAGCGCTGGGTAGTTTGTATTTAATTTTCTCAGGAATCTTATGGGTAAGTTTGTACTCACTGACACTGATAGGTTTGTTGAAATCACGTAATGTATATTCAACTTCAATTTTATTTTTCGATTTACATAGAAGAATACCAATTGTTGGCTTATCTGCTTGATTTTTTAGTTGATCATCTACAGCGCTTAAGTAGAAACTCATCTTGCCAATAAATTCAGGTTTAAATTTTCCTGACTTTAGTTCAATAACGATATAGGATCGCAGTTCTAAGTGATAGAAAAGTAAATCGAGAAAGTATTCGTTTTGATTAATTTTCAGTTTGTATTGTCTGCCAACAAACGCAAACCCTTTTCCAAGCTCTAGTAAAAATTGGGTCATTTGTTTGGTTAACTCTTCTTCTACTTTTTTCTCAAGGTCATTTTCCTTTAATCCTAAAAAGTCGAAATTGTAAGGATCCTTTAGTATGGAGTGAATTATATTTGATTGGTGATGTGAAAGGGTTTTGTCGAAGTTGTTGATAGACAAGTCTATCGATAGATGCAATTGATTTTTTATTTCATTTTCTAGCTTCTTTCTTTCCCAGTTGTTTTGTACGCAATATTTCGCATAGAAAAGAGCAGTTTCAATTTCTTTTATTTTATTAATTATAAGTAGATTATGTCCCCATGGAATTTGTGCAACAGGCTGTGGCACAAATTCGAAATGTGTTGAATAAAATTTGTACCATTGTCTTATTGCGTAGAGGTTTCTTCGAGAGAAACCTTTCATTTCTGGAAATTCAATTTGTAGTTCATTGGATAGGTTTTCGATTAAATTGACTCCCCATTTTGATTGATTAAGTTTTAGCTCGATCTCTTTACCTATTTCCCAATAGAGACCAATGAGGTGTGCATTAATGGAAAATGCCATTTTTGTTCTTGTATCATTTACCTTTTGTTTGAGTTGATTAACCCAATTTACAAATTCAATATTGGCTAGATTTTTTTGCATATGAAAGGAATAGTTTTTCGTCAAAATTGTATTCATCTTGCTCTTAAACCTTATGCAATCCTGCCTATAAATTTGCGGGCCTATGCGCCAGACAGCTGTTGATTCCAACAAAAAACCCCAGCGGTGCTGGGGTTGGAGAAATATTATTTTCTATAACTTACTGGTAACGATTGGTGATGTTATAAAACAACCCGATGGTGTAATAGTAAGGATAGAGTTGATGGGGTGTTTCTTTGAATTTCACAATCGAATTGAAATCATTGGAAGCTCGCAAGCCAAATTTGTGCCCATGTCCTTTGCTATCCAAAGCGGTGAAAGTGATGTCTCCCATAAAACCAAACTTCAGATAATTGGCATTGAGCGATGCTGCTGATGCATCTAGGTTATTGGGATCATCCATTTTTTGCATGATGGGCGTGGCTGCATAAAATCCAGCGTGAATTTCAATGGCTCTGAACAAATTTTTCTTGATGGTATTGTATTGCAACGGACTTCTAAAGCCAAACATGACGGGAATTTGAATGTACCCCGTATTCAGTCTTTTGTAAACACCACTGGGATCTGTAACATTGGCCGATCGACTGAGAAGATGGATGCCGGACTTTAGCATCCAAATATCGTTGCTCTCCTTGGATTTGAAAAGCCAACTGTAGTTGAAAGATCCGTCCATCCCCGGTAGATAATGATTTTTTTGAAAATTGTAAATACCATTGTTCGTTTCGAATTGCGTGTAATTGGTATTGACACGTGTCTCATTGAACGACAGTCCAATTTCGTAACAGTTTTTGAATTTCAAAATGGGATCAGTGGCTGGATTTTCTTGTGCCCAAGCCTTGAATCCACTCAATGTGATGCATAGAGCCACAGTGAAACAGGTAACTTTTATTTTCATACGGCGATTGATTTGTTTGAGCAAAAATAGAGAGAACAAAACGACTGTAAAATGGTACATGTTCTAAAAAAACACACTAATAGTTCTGAAAAATCAGTTGACTTGGGTTGTTTGACGATTTAATTTTTCATATCTATACTTTATTAAAAGGGGTATTTTATCAAATTAAATAGGTTAAAATTATTATAGTTGCTAAATTTTCATTGAAATTTCCTCTCACTTCATTCATTTAGATATTTGATTTGTCTGCGTTAAACGGAAGTAAATTTCTCAAGAATGACTTCAGATTATGAAACTATTTTTTTTATTTAATCGACTTGAGATTTGTTAATTCTATCTGTTTTTTTTATAAATGCCGGTGTTCTCTATTTTGCCGAAGTATCTTTCATATTGAGAAATCGCGAAACTGTCCATCATACCACCAATGAAATCGATAATTGTCCGTTCCCAATTTTCCAACTCTCTATAGTCAGCGGGAAGTAGCTTAAGATCTTTATTATATGACCTATCTTGGTAAACCTCGTAGAGGCGAGTTAAAATGTGTTTTCCGAGCTGCTCATATTCGATTATATCACTATTTCGGTTAACAGCATTAAATGTGAGGATTTTCAACCCTTGGGCAAGAGATTTATGATTTCTGTACCCTAGCTCATATATCCCACCATTTTCTATAACATCGATATCGTTTACAAGTTTGTTTATTATGTTTGAGCAAAGTTCTTTTCTAAAAAGAATCGCATATTCTTCAGAAGACGGATTGTAGCTATTTGCATTACTAGCAAAGTCTCTGGCTTCATTTACAATCTCAGCAAGTGCGTCGTAAGCACTATTGTATTTGCTTTTTTTGAAATCGTGAAGTAATTCACCGATAGTGAAATACTTTAATTTCAAGGCATCTTCTAAATCATGTGAAGCATAAGTTATTTCATCGGCAAGATCCATTATTTCACAATCAATAGTGCGCATTTCGATTTTATGGGAAGATTTCCAGAGATTAACCTTTTCAAAATCGGTGTCGTATAAAAATTTTCCGCTGCCTTTTGCAGCAGTATTAAAATATTTGACAGTGCCAAGCAAGGTTCTTAACGTTAAGTTGAGACCGTTGTATGCATAGTTTTTTTCTTCGAGATGATTTAAAACTCTGAATGTTTGAGCATTTCCTTCGTACTGAATGTCAGGGTTGCAATTACTTAAAAAAAGTTCACCTGCATGTCCAAAAGGTGGATTTCCAATGTCATGTGCAAGAGAGCATGTTTGAACAGTAAGCGTATCTTTCAATTTAAGTTTTTGAGCAATAATCCTGGAAATTTGTGCTACCTCATGACTGTGTGTTAACCTATTTCTATAAAAAACATTTTCTTTTGGAATAAATAATTGCATTTTTCCTTGAAGTCTTCGACATGAAGACGAGTATAGGACTCTTGCAAAATCTCTATCTGCGTTATTTCTATAATCTGATAGTCTTGTATCAGATTCTGGATATTCACGAATGTTTGATGTGCAATTGATATTATTTTCTTTTTGAATTGCGTATTCTAATACCGTCATTTGGCTTATGATTTTTTTCTGTTTTTGGTGAACGTCGAGATGAGAAAGAGGAAAGTTGCTCTAGTTTAATTGAAATTTGTTAGTCAAGTTAGCTTGGAATTTCATTAGCCATTGTTTCGTTCTTCTTTTCAAAAGACTAGTTCGTTCTGAAGCAAACTTAGGTTCATTTTATGCTTTTAATTCGAAGGGGGAATGTAAGCTTGTGCTTTGGAATTAGAATTTCGATTGCTAAATTTTCTAATATTAAAGAATATCGAATTGAAAAGTATGTCAGATAGATTAGAGGTTATAAATAACCTTTTTTTTATTAATTCAATTACAAGAGCCTTCAAACGTATGATCTGGAGTATTCAAATTATGTATTGCAGTAATATTTATTATTTTTTATTATGTTGTAATATAAACTAATTGTTAGGATTGGTTGTTTTTTTTTATAGTAAGTTAGCGATATTTATTTTTTTATTTTTAGTATGCGTTCTTCTAGAATTAGAATAAGTTCTATTTTTTTATTTAAATGTGATTTGAAGCCTATCGAATTCCAAAAAAGGGATGTGTAAGAACTATTTTTGTTTTGAATATTAACCCTTAAATTTTTATTATGAGTTTCGATGGAAATGAAGGTTCTTTCATCACGATTGATGAAGCATCTAAATTAACACAGCGTTTTCGTAACGCAATTTCACCCGGTGATGTAATTGGTTTATTTATTGGGAGACAAAAGATTATTGAAATTCTGAATCAACCTGAATCGATTGGCATTCGTTTTTACTTTGGTGTTAACGAGGAAGAGCGCCAGACCTTGGTTTTGGTGGGAACGGATACAAATGGGGATGATCTTGTGGAAGGGAAAATTGTAGACCGCGGCTATCCTTGTCCTACTATATGTGGAAATAGGAACGCACTCAATTCATGATGAATTTTGAAGTGTATATCAGTTTATTAATGGGAACAGGCCTAATTTCAGTTTGGGCTTGTTTCCTTCTTTTCAAAAAAACTGGATATTTAAAGCAAAATGGTTTATTATTTTTTTGGTTTGTTAGTCGTTTTTTGTCGGATCTAATATGTTTTTCTATAGATCGCGGATTAGGCTTGACTGTGTATCCGGTCTTTCATATTTCAATATTTATAGAATTCGAGTTGATGATATTTTTCTATTTGTTATATATCAATGGTAGATGGTTCTATAAAATTTTGTTATTATCTATTCCTTTGATAGTCTTGATTTTTGATTGTTTTTTCATAGCTTCAATTTTCCAAGATCCTGTTTTAGCGGCGGTTATATATTACTTGATGATATCTATTTTTTTTATTCATCTTATTTTAAATAATGACTTGATAGAAAAGTCTTATTTGAATCTTTTGAGTGCATTTATGACTTATCATGTTTTGTTATTTTTCTATTCGATTTTCATTAATCAGATAAGTTCTAGTGATTTTTTAATGGCTACGGTTTATCCGTTGTCATTGATTTGTATAGTTGGCATTAACCTTTATATATTTTATTTTCAATGGTCTCTAACCAAGAACTAGCATATGTCATTCTTATTGGGATGCTTTTTGCATTTTTTTTATGTTACACCATAATTGTACTTTCCAAGAGAAATCGACAAGTACAAGAAATAAGCCTTAGGTTGGTTCAAGAAGTTGAAGTAAGAAAGGATTTGGAGAAGTTGTCGATTATCGTATTTACACAAGATGAGGAAAGAAATAGAATTGCAAGAGTATTGCATGATGAAATAGGAGCGATTCTTTCCCTTGCTCATCGTAATCTTTCAAATGTTCTGGATAAAACTGATAGTCAATTTGTGCATTATACCCCGATTGAACTAAGTCGCCAGTATGTAGCGAATAGTATTGAGCAATTACGGACTGTAAGTAAGGGTTTATCTCCCCAATATTTATTGAAATTTGGATTGGCTAAAGCACTAAAAAAAATGGCATATCAAAAAACTGAAATTTTGATCGATAATCTTGAATTTACCTCGTCTATTTCCGAAGATTTAGAAATTCAAGATGATATTGCGACTCATGTCTTTTATATTGTCAGCGAGCTTTTGACTAATCTGATTAAGCATGGTTTTCCATCAAAAATTGCAATGAATATGGATTCAAGGGAGGATAGGTTATATTTAAAAATCGCACACAATGGTATTGCTCTTAGTCAACATGACTATAATATTTTGCTAGCTGACTCTGATGGTTTGGGATTAAAAAACATTGGATATAGATTGAGTTTGATTCAAGGAGATATAAGTTTTACTAAATTCGATTCGTATGGTATTATTAAGCTTGATGTTAAATTTAAATAGATTTAATGAACCTGAAATCTGATAAAATAAAAATTGCTTTGGTTGAAGATCACGAAGTTGTTCGCACGGCTATTGGTAGGTTATTAAATGAAATAGAAGGATTTCAAGTCGTTATTGAAGTCGCTAATGGTCAAGAGTTCCTTGATAATTTTTTAGAAACGAAAGTTGATGTAGTCTTAATTGATCTGGAAATGCCAATTTTAAATGGTTTGCAAGTCATTAGAGCATTACGTGGTAGAGGTTCCAATGTTGGCGTGATAGTTTTGTCTACCTATAGCGATGTTGATATGGCCTTTGATATTCTTTCTGAAGGTGCAGACGCCTATTTATTGAAGGAGTGCTCAACCAACGAGATGGTGATGGCTATACAGTCTGTCTCTAGCGGAAAGAAATATTCAAATCAATTTATGAATGAAGTTATTATGAGTTCAATGAAGGAGGATAGGCGAGTTCACAATATTGTGCGTGATAATGGTTTGACAGAAAGAGACCTGAAGGTTTTACGTTTGGTCTGTGATGGTTTTACAAGTAAAGATATAGGGGAAAAAATTTTTACATCTAAGAAGAATGTGGATCTGATTCGTACCCAATTGATGAGAAAACTAAAAGTAAGTTCAGCAAATGAGCTAATAAGAGAAAGTATAGTAATGGGATTATATAAGCCAAGATCTAATGCTGAAATCAAGCTCGAATTAGAAGATTCTCTTTTGTGCAAGAAATTGAATAGAGAGCTAAAGGGGATTAATAGTATGAAATAAAAAATGCAAGAATAATCTTGCATTTTTAATTAATTTAAACAATTGTAATGAGAAATTTTGAAGTTGGACTTTCATTAATCGCTCACTTTTTTCGCTATTGTTTCTAACCTGCTGAACATCCAGCACCTACACAAATTCCACAACTAGTTCCTACAGCTGGATTACCAAAGGAGATAACCGATCCGATAATAAATCCAACTGTAAATCCTGCTAAATCTCTTAGTCCTCGTGCCCACCAAGAGGGACCTGCTTGAGGAGAATTATAATTTTGTATATTCCATGGATTACTTGGATTTGAAAAAGCAACTGACCAGTAATAGGCACTGTTTCTTCCTATTACACAAGTTCCAAAAATCAAAGCTTTTTCATTAAAGCTAAGGTCCGGCGAATTATTAATTTGACTCTCTAATTGAAATAGATTGTCTCCAAGTTTATTTGGATCTGTTGCGTTTATGAATAGATCGTTTATCATTAAAAGGAAATCTAATTGAATTGTATTAATCAAACCTTCATTTTTAAGTTCTGTGAAAAGAGATGTCATGTCGTCCGATTGGGATAAAACTCTTTTTAATTGCGTGTCAAATTCCTCAAAGGATAGAATTTTAGCATCGCCTAAGTGATTCTCATTATAGAAATTTTCAATATTCATTTTTGCAACATTATATGTTTCGAATGTTGTAAAATTTGGAAAGTTTCCAAGTTGTGTGATGTTTTGCAGGATCTGGTTGTGTAAGGGACCAGCAAAAGAAATTTCTAATAAATTGTTCATAAATTTGGTTTTTAAATTAGAGTCAAATTTATTTTTGCTTTTTTCCCATAGTGTTAAGATTGGTTCTAATTTATTTTAGTTTTAATTCTATTTTTTTATCCTACAAGTTCGAATGTTTGGAATTAAAAATGAGATTGGTTTTCGATAGATTTTATTGAATTGAAATCAATTGTTTTTTGTCAAGAGTGTATTGATTTCATTCTTAAATTTATGCAAACGGTCTTTAAAATTTTACTGGGTAATGCGCCACCGATGGAAGCGGATATCCCGGAGGGTGGCGCGCAGCGCCCACCCGAGGAATAGCAGCGGACAGCGGGGTGGACCGCCGAGCAGCGCGAGGCGGGACAGGCGCCCAATAAAAAACCCCAACTCTCGTCGGGGTTTGGATTGTTTTAAATAACAATGCGAATTATTTGATCCACTCAAAGCCGGTGTATGGAACCAAAGCGGCTGGAATGCGAATTCCATCTGCAGTTTGGTGATTCTCCAACAAGGAGGCAACGATGCGCGGCAAGGCCAAAGCGCTACCGTTCAATGTGTGGGCCAACTGTGTCTTTCCATCTTGTCCTTTGATGCGGCACTTCAAACGGTTGGCTTGGAAGGTCTCGAAGTTGGAGGTGGAACTAACTTCTAACCATCTCTCTTGTGCAGCAGAGAAAACTTCGAAGTCATAGGTCAAAGCGCTGGTGAATCCCATATCGCCGCCGCACAGGCGTAAGATGCGGTAGGGGAGTTCCAATTTTTGCAACAAGCCTTCGACATGTGCCACCATGTTTTCCAAAATTTGGTAACTGTCGTTGGGATGGGCAATCTGCACAATCTCTACTTTGTCAAACTGATGCAAACGGTTCAATCCTCTAACATCTTTTCCATAACTACCAGCTTCCCTTCTGAAACAAGGCGTGTATCCTGTAATCTTTACAGGCAACTCACTTTCTTTCAAAATAACATCACGGTAGATGTTGGTCAACGGAACTTCGGCTGTTGGTATCAAATACAAATCATCCACACCAATGTGGTACATCTGACCTTCTTTGTCGGGCAATTGACCTGTGCCATATCCGCTGGCTTCGTTTACTACGTGTGGTGGAATTACTTCTTCGTATCCCGCTTTGCGGGCTTCATCCAAGAAGAAGTTGATCAAAGCGCGTTGTAAGATGGCGCCTTTTCCGCGGTAGATGGGAAATCCAGCTCCGGTAATTTTTACACCTGTTTCAAAGTCGATCAATCCGTATTGATCGGCCAAATCCCAATGGGCTTTTTTATTTTCAGGTAGGGTAGGAATGGTGCCTACTTCTTTGATATTGACATTTTCATCCGCACCCTTACCAAATACCACAGACTCATGAGGTGTATTGGGCAAGAGATACAGGAGTTGTTGTTGCTCTGCTTCGAGAACGGCCAATTGCTCTTCCAATTGCTTGGATTGTTGCTTGATGGTGGATGTTTGCTCTTTTAATACATCCGCCTCGGCTTTGTTTCCCGACTTAAATAGATCGCCAATTTGCTTGGCCAAGGCATTGCCTTGTGCCAAGAAGCTTTCCAATTCTTGTTGGATTTTGCGACGTTGTGTGTCAATTTCCAACAATTGGTCGATGGTGGCAGAGAAGTCCTTGTTGCGTTTGTTCAGCGCTTGAAGGATTTGCTCTTTGTTGTCTCTGATGTTTTGAATTTGCAACATATTGCTACAGTATTAAAAAAAAACTCCCGACCTCTCAAAGAAAGACCGGGAGAAAAAATATAAACAAACTACCCGGTTAGGCTTGCGCCATCACCGAAACAAAAGACTTGTTGTCCTTCTTCTTGCGGAATTGAACAACACCGTCAGTCAATGCATACAAAGTATGATCCTTACCAATTCCTACGTTTACCCCAGGATTGTGGCGAGTTCCACGTTGACGAACAATGATGTTACCTGCTACGCAAGTTTGACCGCCATAAATTTTAACGCCCAAGCGCTTACTTTCTGATTCGCGACCGTTTTTTACTTTACCTTCACCTTTCTTGTGTGCCATGGTATTAAATTTTTAAATCGGATTAACCGATATTTTCAATTTTCAATTCAGTTAAATAAGCGCGGAAACCATTTTTCTTCTGGTAGCCCTTGCGGCGCTTTTTCTTGAATACGATGACTTTGTCACCTTTTAAATGTTGTACTACAGAGGCGGTGATCTTTACGCCTGCTACAGCTGGGGCGCCAACAGTTACATTCTTGCCATCATCTGTCAATAATACTTTGTCAAAAGTAACTTTTGAACCTTCAGCATCTTGAAGACGATTGACATAGATCTGCTGGTCTTTTTGCACTTTGTACTGGTGCCCTGCTATTTCTACGATCGCGTACATGTTAATAAATTTTCTATTATAGGTCGGCAAATATAGAACGAATCTCTTCTCCCACCAAAAATAAATTCAAAGTGATTACAAACTTAATGTGCGTCCTCCGTCAATTGGAAGGTTGATTCCGTTGATGTATGCGGCGGCTGGTGTGGAAAGGAAGGCTATTCCTGCAGCGATTTCTTCGGGCAAAGCCAATCTCCCCAATGGTACTTCTTTTTTCATTTCATCCGTTACGTCATCTACAGAATGACCTGATTTAGCGGCTTTGTTGTTGATAATCTGGCTCAAACGTCCTGTAGATGTCGCACCTGGAAGGACGTTGTTGACGGTGATACCGAAAGGTCCTAACTCTGAAGAAAGTGTCTTGGCCCAATTGGCAACCGCACCGCGAATGGTATTGCTCACACCCAAATTGGGAAGGGGCTGCTTCACAGACGTCGAGATAACATTGATGATTCGGCCGTATCCGCTTTCTTTCATCTTGGGCAATAGCGCTTGGGTAATGATTTGAAAGTTGATCAAATGCAAATTGAAGGCAAGGCGGAATTCGTCGATGTTGGCTTCGTGCGCTTTACCGGGATTGGGTCCTCCGGTGTTGTTGACCAAAATGTGGATGGTGTTGTTTTGGACAAACGATTCCATGACGCTCTGCACCTCTGTGTTGTGTGCAAAGTTGGCAACCAAAATGCTATGGCATTGTCCTGCAGAGCAAGGCAATTGCGCCAAAACTTGGTTCAGTCTTTCGGCATCACGGGCCATTAAAGTCACGTTGGCGCCTAGTGTGGCCAATTCAATTGCGGCTGCTGCACCGATTCCTTGCGAGCCTCCGCAGACCAATGCATTCTTTCCGGTTAGAGATAAATTCATGGTGCAAATGTAATTGTCGTTCGCAAAGCGTTGTTAACAAATAGGAAAAGTCAGTTCGATTTTGTAAGATTCAATTTTATCTTCGCAGAACTAAAATTTACTATCGTGGATATATTTGAAAGAATCAAACACAATCGTGGCCCCATTGGTCAGCATTCTAAAGAGTCTCATGGATACTTTTCTTTTCCCAAGTTGGAAGGGGATTTGGGTGCACACATGACATTTCGCGGCAAGCCCGTTTTGGTTTGGAGTTTAAATAACTACTTGGGATTGGGTAACGATCCAGAGATTAGAAAAGTAGATGCGGAAGCAGCTGCAACATGGGGAATGGCTTATCCAATGGGTGCTCGTATGATGAGCGGACAGACCAAGTACCACGAGCAATTGGAGCAAGAATTGGCTTCTTTCATGCAGAAAGACGACGCTTTTTTGTTGAACTACGGTTATCAAGGTTGTATGTCTGCCATCGAGGCATTGGTGAGTAGAAATGATGTGGTGGTTTATGACAGCGAGTGCCATGCTTGTATGATTGACGGTGTGCGTTTGCACCAAGGAAAGCGTTTTGTTTTCCAGCATAACGACATGGAGAGCTTGGAGAAGATGTTGAAAATGGCCAAGAAGTTGACCGAGAAAACGGGTGGTGGAATTTTGGTGATGACTGAAGGTGTTTTCGGAATGGCAGGTGACCAAGGCATGTTGAAGGAAATTGTTTCCTTTAAGAAAGAGTATGGTTTCCGTTTGTTTGTTGACGATGCACATGGTTTTGGTTCAATCGGAAATATGGGTCGTGGTGCTGGAGATGCGCAAGGTGTTCAGAAGGATATCGATGTTTACTTTGGAACTTTTGCCAAAGCCATGGCAACAGTAGGAGCCTTTGTAGCGAGTGATCAACATGTGATTGAGTTCTTGCGTTACAACATGCGTTCTCAAACATTTGCAAAAGCATTGCCGATGCCGATTGTTATTGGTGCATTGAAGCGTTTGGATATGATTCGCACACGTCCAGAATTGCAAGAGAATTTGTGGAACATTGCCCGTGCATTGCAAGGCGGTTTGAAAGAAGCTGGTTTTGATATCGGAAAAACAAATTCAGTAGTTACGCCAGTGTTCCTTAAAGGAACTTTGGGAGAGGCTACCAACGTGACTTTGACATTGCGTGAGCAATATGGAATCTTCTGTTCTATCGTGGTTTATCCCGTAGTACCAAAAGATGTCATCATGTTGCGTTTGATTCCAACTACGGTTCACACCTTGGAAGATGTTCGATACACCATTGAGTGTTTCACCAAAGTGAGAGAGAAATTGGAGGCTGGCGAAATGGCCGGTGAGCGAATAGCGAGTTGGGCGTAATTTTAACAATTGTGTATATAAGTATTGTGCAAATTGCCAATAATTGAAATGAGTATGAGAAAAACAATTTTACAATCAGCCTTTTGGCTTTCGGTAGCGAGCATTTTCTTTTTTGGAGTTCAGAATGATAACGGTAAAGCGGGATCTACAGGATCTCCTGGAGAAGACAATTGTACAGATTGCCATGGTGGTACAGCTGTGAATTCAGCTGGAGGAACGATATCCATCACAAGTCCAGATTTGGTGAATTGGGAGTATACCCCCGGTCAAACCTATACCATCAACGTAACTGTTGCGGAGAGTGGTGTTAATTTATTTGGTTTTGGATTTGAGGCTCTTTTGGCTTCAGGAGCTAATGCAGGTACATTGAATGCAGGTGTAGGAAGTACCATAAAGACAGCGATGATTGGCGGAAATAACCGCAGAAATGTTGTTCATCAGCAAGATTCTGGTACGGGCAATGGATCACACACTTGGTCTTTTACTTGGCAGGCGCCGGCAACTGATCAAGGAGATGTCACGTTTTATTGTGCTGGAAATGCTACAAATGGAAACGGAACAACATCTGGAGATCATGTTTATACTTTTTCGCAAGTAGTTAATGCTGCAATTCCCAATGGAGTGGCTCAAGGTCAGTTGAACGATTGGAGTATCGTCAACCAAAGAGCCAATGGTCAATTGATGATCAATGGTTCATCTGTTAGCGCTGAAACTTTGACCGTTAAAATTTTCAATTTGTCTGGTCAAGAGTTGTTTGTTCAAAATGGTATTGCTGTTGGTTCAGGCAATTTTTCTCAAAGTGTTGCATTGCCTTCTGATATCAATGGAATGAATGTAGTTGTTGTGATGAAGGGCAACCAGGTAAGGGCCAAAAAGAAAATTTGGAATTAATCTCGTTTAACATAGCATAATTCACAAAGGCGCAAGATATTTGCGCCTTTGTTTTTTGTATCCCAATCAAACCACATGGAAGAGCAGCTTTGGCCACGGTATTTTATTCGACTGTCCTATGAAGGTTCGGCTTTTCATGGCTGGCAGCGTCAGCCCAATGCTGTCTCTGTTCAGGAAGTTTTGGAAGAAGCATTGTGCAAAATATTGCGACAAGAAAAGGTGATCACCACAGGTTGCGGTAGAACGGATTCAGGTGTTCATGCCACAGAGTTTTATGCCCACTTCAATTCGCAACATGAAATTGTTGATGCAGCGCAATTGGTTTTTCGACTGAATCAATTTTTGCCTTCAGGTATTGGGATTCAAGAAGTTTTTAGAGTTGGGGATAAAGACCACACGCGATTCGATGCGATTGAGCGCGGTTACCATTATTACATGCATTTCCAGAAAGATCCTTTTCAATATGGCAGATCCATGTTCTATCCTTACGAATTGGATTTTGATAAAATGAACCAAGCAGCGTCCAAATTGGTTTTCAAAGGTGACTTCTCTAGTTTTTGCAAAACGGGAGGAGGGCAGAAGACCAATATATGTGATGTGCGAAAAGCCGAATGGACCAAGTTGAATGAGCATCAATGGGTGTTTCATATTGTGGCAGATAGATTCTTGCGCAATATGGTTCGCGCAGTGGTGGGAACGCTAATTGAAGTTGGAAGAGGAAGGTTGAGTGTGGAAGAAATGCAATCAGTAATTGACAAAAAGGAGAGAGGAGCCGCAGGGGACAGTGTTCATGCTTGCGGATTATATTTAACCGAGGTGAAATATCCTTACATACAGGAGGGACGATATGTCTAAGACAGCAGGTAAAGCATTTGATTTGCAAATTTTTTGGCGTTTGTATCAACGGAGTTCGCCTTACCGTTTGCAATTTTATTTGACCTTTTTCTTGGTGTTGGTGTTGGCTGGAATGTCCGTCATTCGTCCATCACAAATGAAGGATTTGTTGGACAAAGAATTGCCATCTGGCGACTTCAATGCCATTACATGGGCTGCAGTGGGATTTGTTGCGGTACTCATCATAGAGAGTTTGATTCAGTATTATCAAACCTACCAGGCCAATAAAATGGCGCAGTCCATTACCTTGGATATGCGTGCCGAATTGTACAAGCACAGTTTGGGATTTCGATTGGGCTTTTATGACAAAACGCCAGTTGGTCAAATGGTAACCCGTCATATATCAGACGTAGATGGAATTGCAGAGGTTTTCTCCGTGGGGTTATTGGACATCTTTAGAGATATTTTGAAATTGATTGTCATCATTGGGGCCATGATTTGGGTGGATTGGAAAATGACCTTGGTGGTGGTTTTGCCCATTCCAATCTTGCTTTATGCCACCAAGATTTTCCAAGAATCGGTAAAGAAGTCTTTCAATGATGTGCGCAATGAGGTAGCTCGAATCAATGTGTTTATTCAAGAGCACGTGACGGGTATGCACATCGTACAAATGTTTAGACAAGAGAAGCGTGAGCAAGCCAAATTTGAAGAGATCAATGAAAAGCACAGAGACGCGCACATACGAGGTGTTTGGGCCTATTCGATATTCTTTCCTGTCGTCGAAGTGTTGTCGGCGTTGTCCGTCAGCTTGATGTTGGGATGGGCGATGAGAGGGGCTTTTGATGCAACATCATCTCCTGGTGTTTTGTTGCAATTCTCAACTTTTATTTCGATGATGTATCGTCCCATCAGACAAATGGCAGATAACTTCAATGTTTTGCAAATGGGGATGATTAATGCCGAGCGTGTTTTTCAAATGTTAGACCGTGATGAGTCACAAATCCAAAGTGGCGATTTGAAGACGGAAGACATGAAAGGAGAGGTGACATTTGAAAATGTTGATTTTGCTTATGTCGACGAACAATGGGTTTTGCGTGATTTTGGCTTAAAGGTCAAACAAGGTGAGATGATAGCTTTGGTAGGACATACCGGAAGCGGGAAGTCAACCATTGTACAGTTGATCAATCGTTTGTACGAACCGCAAAGTGGATCAATTACTATTGATGGAAAGGATGTAAAAGCTTGGACGTTGGATGCGTTGCGAAATAGAATAGCCGTTGTGCCGCAAGAAGTTTTTTTATTCAGCGATTCCATCTATAACAACTTGACACTATTTGATCCATCTATTTCGAAAGAACGCGTTATGGAAGCATGCCAGAAAGTGGGTATACATGATTTCATTATGCAATTGCCTGGTGATTATCAATTTGATGTTCGAGAGCGTGGTGCGGTTTTGAGTGTCGGTCAAAGACAATTGTTGGCTTTTGTTCGTGCATACTTGCGTGATCCAGCCATTTTGATTTTGGATGAAGCCACGAGTAGCATCGATTCAGAATCAGAGAAGTTGATTCAAAATGCAACGCATGTGATAACTGAGGGAAGAACATCATTTGTCGTCGCTCACCGACTTTCAACGGTTCAAGAGGCAGATCGTATTTTGGTTTTGGATAAGGGTAAGGTCATTGAAGAGGGCAATCATAGTGAGCTAATGGCTTTGAATGGTCACTACAACAAAATGTATAATTTGCAGTTTGATGAGCAATAATCAACAGAGTTTGGCGACTCGGGTAGTAGACGCCATGTACAACAATGATCCGTTTTCAAGGTGGTTGGGGATTGTCCGAATCGAAGATGGTCCTGGGATCAGTGTACTAGAACTTACCGTACGAGAAGAAATGCTCAACGGTTTTGCCATTGCTCATGGCGGTATAACATACTCTTTGGCCGATAGTGCTTTGGCTTTTGCTTCAAACGCGCACGGGATTCAAGCGGTGAGTATTGAGACAAGTATTTCTCATGTGAAAAAAGTGGTGGCAGGTGATTGTCTGCGAACCATGGTAGAAGAAAAGAGCTTGACCTCCAAAACAGGATTGTATTACATTACAGTGACCAATCAACACAACGAAGTGGTCGCTTATTTCAAAGGGACTGTTTTCAGGACGGGTAAGGCCTGGGAAGTATAATTTTCAAGGATTTTTAGAGTCAATTGTGATGGTTACGGGGCCATCATTGATCAAGGCTACTTGCATGTTGGCGCCAAATTCGCCTGTAGCAATTTTATATGGGTATTGACTTTTTAAAAGCTCGACCCATTGTAAATATTTCTCTTTGGCTTCAGCGGGAGTTGCTCCCTTGATGAAACTGGGTCTATTCCCTTTCTTGGTTTCGGCAAACAAGGTGAATTGACTGACCACCAAAAGCTCCCCCTGAACATCAAGAACGGAACGATTCATTTTACCTTCTTCATCAGAGAAAATTCTCATTTGCGTAATTTTCTGTATGAGATATTGGGCGTCAGAAATTTCATCTCCTTGACCAATTCCGAGAAGAATTAAAAGCCCATTTGAAATTTGACCCACGATATTTCCATCGATGGAAACGGATGCGGAAGTGACACGTTGAAGAATAGCTTTCATGAAGAATGGAATGTTCGAATTTATCGTAAAATGTATTGGCTAATCCAATTAATGCGCATATTTTTAATTCATGGCATTGGAAAGAAATTTTGGGTGGGATAGTCTGAAAGGATTTTTGATTCTGACTGTGATATTGGGACATGTTGTTCCTGAGCCGTTGGATGATTCCTTGTTGCGTACCATCATCTATAGCTTTCATATGCCATTGTTTATTTTCCTTTCGGGTTTTTTGTTCCCTCTGGATCGTGCACTAGACATGAATTTGAGAGGGTTGCTAAATCAATACAGGAATAGGGTTATCCTCCCTTGGGTCATTGCTGTGGTTGTGTTTTGTGGCTTGAGCATTTATGTCTACGATAGTCATCAAAATCCGTTGGTGGTATTGGTACGGCATTTTATCAAGCCATATTTCCATTTGTGGTTTGTTCCATCCCTCTTATTGTGGATGACATTGACAAGGTTCTTGTTTAAAAATGTGAGGTCATCCGCCAAACGATTGTGGTGGGTGGTTTTTGTATCGTTTTTGTTTTATGGTCTCTCTCATTGGGTAGATTTTGATGAATTGCCCAGTTATTATTCACCCCTTGATGGTTTTCAGTCGATTTATCGCTTGCAGTACT
>JACCDG011806309.1_pt1 | contig 22191 bp, 9 predicted proteins | sample 7442471 | NCBI WGS metagenome assembly JACCDG01 (sample SAMN15323444, study PRJNA562643) | freshwater metagenome | isolation source: river surface water | place: USA:Blue River Watershed | collected 2017-08-17 | reverse complement strand
CTTCGGCTCCCAGGCGCGGGGCCTCTTAGGAGGCCCTTGCTTTTTGTGGAGCGAATTTTGCAAGCTAAACTTCTTCGCACAATCGTCTACGTTGACGGATTCAATTTTTATTACGGTCAGCTAAAAGACGCGCCTTGGAAGTGGCTGGATTTGCCGCTGCTTTTTGAGAATGTTCTGGGAAAGCAGAACAGCCTCGTCAAGGTCAAATACTTCACGGCGAAAGTACAGCCAACGTCGCATGATCCCGACGTGAACATTCGGCAAGACGCTTACTTCCGCGCCCTGAGGCGGTACTGCGAAAAGGTTGAGATACATCTCGGCCATTTTCTTCGGCATGAAGTCTTCATGGAGAATGCCGATCCTCCGCCAAACAAGGTCAAGGTCTGGAAGAACGAAGAAAAGGGCTCGGACGTCAATCTGGCGCTTCAGCTGTTGAATGATGCGTGGCAAGACCTGTTTGATTGCGCAGTCATCGTATCAAACGATTCAGACTTGGCTAGAGCACTCGAGTTGGTTAAGTCGCAGCATCGGAAAGTCATCGGGTTGATTACACCCGGTGCACCCAAGCGAAAAACTTCAAATCAGTTACTTCAACACGCTGACTTTATTAAGCCCATCAGAACAAGTCACCTTCAGGGCAGTCTTCTTCCTGATCCAATTCTGGTACGAAAATTCATAAGCCTAGTGGGTGGTAACGTAGGCTTTTCCGTAAATTAGACAGGTTACGAGCCTATCCCGATAGGGCGTAATGTCAGACGATCAGGCCACAGGCAAAATGCAGCATGGCCCGAAACGTGTAGGCCCTCTTTTCCCAACGAATCAGCAAGCGTCGATACCGATTGAGCCAGCTATGCGATCGCTCGACAACCCATCGTCGTGCCCCCGCACCCTCGCGCTTGGCCTTGCGCTCGTTCCGACGACCACGAATCCACTGCACCATGCCGATCCGCCAGACATGCTCATGAATCCGGCGAGCCGCATAACCTAAATCCAGGCACAACTACGAAGGCGACGTCGGCGGCCGATCGATGGCAATTTGCGCCAGCGTTTCCTCGAGCAGCAGGCAGTCGTGCCGGTGGGCACCGGCGATGACCAAGGCCAGTGGCAGACCGTGACCCTCAGTGAGCAGGCTGCGCTTGACGCCCCTCTTGCCGCGGTAGGTAGGGTTTGGGCCGATTTTATTCCCGGCCCGACGGTGCCTCCGTCATCCTTCCATCGAGCGCCAGCCAACCCCAGTGGCTCAGATTTACTCCGCGCGTAACACCCTGCTCAACGAAAGCAAAACGCCAGAAATAAATTGTTTTGCAATCAATCATCAATTTATTATTTTCAACTATCCTACGTTTTATAACTAGATATCTTTCCTTGATGAAATATTTGCTTAGCGGTTGTTTTTGGGCGGCGTCCGCTCGTCTATTGATGTATCAAATTCATAACGTTAGAAAAAATGGATGTTGGATGTCCCGATGGTTTGATCTCTAGATAGGCCGAGCGAAGCTCGGCGCATAACCGTTATAAAAAAATAAAGTTAGGACTGAGACGGAGGAGCGTCGTAATGAATTCCGTGGCTACGCAAAGCTGTGTTGCAAGTGATGACGGTAAAAACATCGCTATCGCCGCTGAGTCCTCAACCGCTGAACTAAAGAAAAACGTACACAAAACAGCGCCTTCAGAGCCTCAGAATTCAGATCTTCAGCTGGCGCCTGGCGCTCGCGTTGTTATCCGGGACGAAGATTGGCTGATACGTCGTGTAGACCCCAGCGCAGATGGCGGCCGGCTCTTGACGTGTGACGGCGTTTCCGAGCTAGTGCGAGGACAGTCGGCGCTCTTCCTAACCAAGCTCGAGGACCATATCGAAGTACTAGACCCGGCCAAGACCGAGCTGGTGCTGGATGCTAGCCCGACCTACAACGCCACCATGCTCTATCTGGAGAGCATGCGCCGGCGTAGCGTGCCTAACGACGAGAAGATCCACTTGGGGCATCGCGGTGTCATGAACCTGGTGCCATACCAGCTGGACCCCGCGCTTCAGGCATTGAAGCAGCCACGCTCGCGCATCCTGATCGCAGACGCCGTGGGTCTGGGCAAGACACTGGAAGCAGGCGTCCTGACTACCGAGTTGATCCAGCGCGGTCGAGGCAAACGCATCCTCGTGGTGACGCAGAAGGCGATGCTCACCCAGTTTCAGAAGGAGTGGTGGGCTCGCTTTTCCATTCCGCTGGTGCGTCTGGATTCGGTTGGCCTTGCGCGGGTGCGCAACCGGATCCCGTCGAACCACAATCCCTTCAACCATTTCGACCGCAGCATCATCTCGATCGATACCCTCAAGAGCAATCTCGAGTATCGGAATTATCTCGAGAACGCCTGGTGGGACATCATCGTCATTGACGAGTGCCACAACGTGGCTGCGCGAGCGAGCGAAGCGGGGCTGGCGCGACGCGCCCGCCTTGCCAAGCTGCTGGCCACGCGCTCGGATACGCTCATCCTGCTGTCGGCCACGCCGCATGATGGCTCTGCACGCAGCTTCGCATCGCTGATGGCGCTGCTGGATCCCACGGCGATTTCCGATCCTGACAACTACACGCCCGAAGACTTCCGCAACAAGGGCTTGGTCATCCGCCGCTTCAAGAAGGACATCAAGGACCAGGTCAGTGCAGACTTCCAGGAACGAGTCACAACCTGCCTCCGCCAAGCCGCGAGTGCGCAGGAGGAGGGCGCGTACCGGGCTCTGCTGGATGTCCCGTTCACGCAGGGCGGGCAACACAAGGCCGGACGCCAGCAGCAGTTGCAGCGCATCGGCCTGCAAAAGGCTTTGTTCTCCAGCCCCGCGGCGGCGCTGGAGTCAACAGAAAAGCGCTTGAAGCTTTTGGAGGTGAAGGCCGGCCCTACTGCTGACGAGCACAATGAGATGAAAGCCCTTGAGGTTCTGTCGCAGGCCCTGCAAGAGCTGACTCAGGATGCCTCAGCCAAGAGCTTCAGCAAATATCAGCGGTTGCTTGCACAGTTGAAGTCCCCGGACTTCGCCTGGTCTGCCAATGATGCTTCCGACCGTCTGGTCATCTTCTCGGAGCGTATCGAGACCCTGCGGTGGCTGAAGCAGCAGCTCATCAAAGACCTGAAGCTCAAGCCTGAGCAGCTCGAAGTGCTGGATGGCCAGATGTCAGATACGGACCAACAGGCGCTCGTCGAGCGCTTCGGACGGCTCGATGACCCGATACGGGTCCTGCTTTGTTCGGACGTGGCCAGCGAAGGCCTCAACCTTCACTACTTCTGCCATCGCCTCGTGCACTTCGACCTGCCATGGTCGCTGATGGTTTTCCAGCAGCGGAACGGGCGTGTCGATCGCTACGGCCAGAAGCACCAGCCTCACATCCTTTACCTGTTCACCGAAACCCTGAACGAGCAGATCAAGGGTGATTTCCGCATCCTCGAAATCCTGCAGCGCAAAGATGAGCAAGCCAACCTGAACCTTGGTGATCCTTCAGCTTTCCTGAATGTCTACGACCCCGACAAAGAAGCCGAGAAGGTAGCCGGCTTCATGGCCGATGGACGCTCCGCTTCGGACGTCGAAGCCGAAATGGATCAGGCAGCAGCAACCCCTGAAGATAACAAAGGGGACTGGTTGATGCAGCTGTTTGGCGGTGGCGCTCAGGAGAGCGGCGAAGGCACTGCTACAAGCGCAAAGGCAGCGAGCTCCAGTCTTGAAGAAATTGAAGAAGCCACGTCCCTGTTCGAGTCCGACTTCCAGTTCGCCAAAACTGCACTGACATTGCTGAACCAGGGGCAGCGTATCTGCGAGTGGAGGGCTGCCGATGACGAGAAGATCATCACCATCACGGCGCCTCTCGACCTCAAGGAGCGCCTGAAGAAGCTGCCGCGCGAGGCGCAGGCCGAAGGCGACTACTACGCGCTCTGTGCCGACCGTTCGCGAGTGATGGACGCCATCGAGAAAGCGCGCCAGGCCCGTTCCGAGGAAGACACCTGGCCCAAGCTTCATTACCTCTGGCCCCAGCATCCGGTCATGGAGTGGGTGGGCGACCGCGTGCTCACACACTTCGGGCGGCATAAAGCGCCGCTACTGGAAAGCGCGAAGCTCGCCCCCGGCGAACACGCATTCATCATGATGAGCCTCATCCCCAACCGCAAGGGACAGCCCTTGCTGGTGGACTGGCAGGTGGCCGTCATCAACACGTCCGAGCCACAGCGGGTAGTCCTTGAACCCTTCGAGGTATTCGTCCAGCGTGCCGGCTTGCGGGCCGGTGCATTGCCAAACAAGGGCGACTCAAGCGCCCTGCGCGAAGCGGCCAGCGAATTGCAAGCCTCGCTTCCCGGCGCCGTCCTTGCCATGCGCAGGCATATGGAAGAGAGGCAGTCCGCTTTCACCACAGGCCTTCAGGAACGCCTGGACAGTACCCTCAAAGAGCTGGAACGCCTGCAGGCACGGCAGATGGAGCAACTCACGCTGAGCCTTGAAAGGCAGCTCGAGACCGTACGCCGCGGCCGCTTCGAGCAGCGCAGCCAGCAAATCAACAAGGTATTCGACGAATACCGCCAATGGGTTCACGACACCCTGACCACCGAGCCCCAGCCTTGGGTGCAGGTCATGGCCGCTGTCTGCCACCCGGTGGCACAACAACACGTAGCAGGAGCCTGAGCATGCCGGTCATCGAAGCCGTTCAAACCTTTGCCGGCATCACCAACGAAAACGAGTTCTACAGTCACCACTACCTGGCCGAAGTCTTCCGGGGCGACATCAAGGCACGCCTCGACGCCTGGGATGAGTACGAGGCACTGCATGCCGGGCAGGAGAACGCCCGCGCCCCGCAGAAGCAGCTGCAAAGCTTTGCCCAGAAGTGGTTCAACCTGCGCAGCCAGATCACCCGAAGCAGTGACCCCGCAGACAAGTGGCGCTTGTTCACCCAAATGCAGGCAGGCCTGCTGCAAGCGCTAGGCTATGACGCGCCGCAATTGCAGGTTCCGCAGCATGAGCTGAACCCCGGCATGCCGCTGCCCATGTGGGACCTGCGCCTGCCGCGGCTCGCCATCATCCCGGCCTACCAGCCTGGCGCCGAGCAGGAAGACCTGCTTGACCACATGCTGCTCAGCCAGCACTATGCTGGTAGCGTTGTGCCGCCCGCACTCGCACAGGAGAGCTGGAGCGGCATTCTCTCTGAAGCAGTCTTCGGTGCCGACTCTGCGCCACGCTACGTCATTCTCGCCGGACTGGACGAGTGGCTGCTGCTGGACCGCTACAAGTGGCCCAACAATCGTGCGCTTCGGTTTGACTGGATGGAGATCCTCGACCGCAAGGATGCCGACACCCTCAAGGCTGCTGCAGCCCTGCTGCACAAGGATTCGCTGCTGCCGGCAGAAGGCAACAGCTTGCTCGAGGGGCTGGACGAAAACGCGCACAAGCATGCGTTTGGCGTCAGCGAAGACCTGAAATACGCCCTGCGTGCCGCAATTGAAATGCTGGGCAACGAGGCCGCCCGGCAGCTGGACGAGCAAGCCAGCGGCAACAAGAAGAGCATCTACAGCGGCCAGTACAAGCTCGACCCTTCGCAGCTGAGCATGGAGTGCCTGCGGATGGTGTACCGCCTGCTCTTCATGTTCTACATCGAGGCGCGTCCGGAGCTTGGTTACGTCCCTGTCGGGAAAAGCGAGGTCTACCTCAAGGGCTACAGCCTGGAGCTGCTGCGCGACCTTGAAATGCAGCCCTTGAACACGGAGCAGGCGCTGGAAGGCCAATTCTTCGACAGGAGCTTGCGCCGTCTCTTCAAGCTGGTGTCGGGAGGCGTCGGGCTGGATGCCCAGCAATCTCTGGGTGACGCCATTGCAGGCGCGAAGGACACCTTCGCCATGGCCCCGCTGGACAGCCGTCTGTTCGACGACAGCCTCATGCCGCTGCTGAGCAAAGTGGTCTTCCCCAACCGTATCTGGCAGCAGGTCATCCGCATGATGTCCCTTAGCCGGCCCGGCAGCCTGGGAAAAAAACCTGGTCGCGTCAGCTATCAACTCCTGTCCATCAACCAGTTGGGTGCAGTGTACGAAGCACTGCTCAGCTATCGCGGCTTCTTCGCAGAGGAGGACCTGTACGAGGTCAAGCCCGCGCCGAAGAAGGCAAGCGCAGCGTCGGATGACGATGACGACGACGAGGATGGAGAAGAGGGCGCATCCAGCCCGCGCGGTGGTTCTGCAAGCAGCGATGCCGACATGCTGGACAACGCCTGGTTCATTCCGGCCAGCCGCCTGAACGAGTTCAAGGAAGAAGAGCGCGTTTACGACCTCGACGACCAAAAACGCCGCGTGCTGCGCAAGTACCCGAAAGGCAGTTTCGTCTACCGCCTCGCCGGCCGTGACCGGCAAAAGTCAGCCAGCTACTACACCCCACAGGTACTGACGCAGTGCCTGGTGAAATACGCGCTCAAGGAATTGCTTGATAGCGAGCGCGTACAGAAGGCCGACGACATTCTCACGCTGACCGTATGCGAGCCGGCGATGGGCAGCGCAGCCTTCCTGAACGAAGCAGTCAACCAGCTGGCCGAAGCCTATCTCGAGCGCAAGCAGGCAGAGCTTGGCAAGCGCATCCCGCACGACCAGTACCCGCAAGAGCTGCAGCGCGTCCGCATGTATCTCGCCGACCGCAATGTCTACGGCGTTGACCTGAACCCGGTCGCAGTGGAGCTGGCCGAGGTTTCCCTCTGGCTGAACGCCATCTACGGCGAAGAAGACAACAACGGCCAGCCTCTGCCTGCCCGAGTGCCTTGGTTTGGCTACCAGCTCTTCGCAGGTAACAGCCTGATCGGCGCCCGCCAGCAGGTGTTCAACGCCGCTGCATTGAAAAAAGGTGCAAAGCCCGCCTGGCATGAAGAGGCACCACGTCGTGCGACGCTGGAAGCCCCGCGCGCCAAAGATGAAATCTGGCACTTCCTGCTGCCTGATCCTGGCATGGCCGACTATGGCGACAAGAACGCGAAGAAGCTCTATCCGGAAGACTTCGAGCGGCTGAAGCAGTGGCGTAAAGCTTTCTGCGCCCCACTCGAAGCACGTGAGATAGCACGCCTGCAACAGCTCAGCACGCGCATCGATGAACTGTGGGCAGAGCATACCAAGGCGTTGGCAAGTGACCGTGCGCGCACCGAGGACTCGCTGAGCGTATGGCCGCATGAAGGCAAGGACGAACCTGCACGCGTTACCCGCGCGCAGAAAGAAGCAATCCGCAGCCAGGGGCTGCTGAATGCCGATGGCGACCTGGCTACGCCATTCCGTCGCCTGAAGCTCGTCATGGATTACTGGTGTGCGCTGTGGTTCTGGCCGATTACAAGCAGCCATCATCTGCCGAGCCGCGAGGAATGGTGGATGGAGGTGGGCGCCATTCTCGAAGGAGATGTGCTGGACCTCAGTCCACAGCCTGGGCTGGACCTGATGCCGGCACCGGAGCCCCAAGTGCTACTGCCCGAAACACAAGAGGAAATGTTTGGCTCGGTTCAAGCGGCGCTGGCGGCGACGCCTGCAGGGCCAAACCTTCTTGACCGATTGGGACAGCTGCGTATCGGGAAGCTGCGCCAGCATTTTCCACGTATTGCCCAGGTTGAGGACGTGGCGAACGGTCGGCGTTTCATGCATTGGGAACTGTGCTTCGCGGATGTGCTGCGTGGGACGCCCGAGAATTCAGGAGGCTTTGATCTCATTCTGGGTAACCCGCCATGGCTGAAGGTTGAGTGGAACGAGGCAGGAATCCTGGGTGAGAAGAATCCGCTGTTTGCCATTCGCAAGCTCAGTGCAAGTGACTTGGCGAAGCTTCGCAGTCAAGCATTCGATCAGTTTTCGAAGCTGCGCGAGGCCTGGACGGATGAGCTACAAGAGGCCGAGGGTACGCAAAACTTCCTAAACGCTGTTCAAAACTACCCACTGCTGAAGGGTATGCCTGCTAACCTTTACAAATGTTTCTTGCCGTTGGCATGGGCACTGAATAGCCCGCAAGGAGTAGCTGGTTTACTTCATCCAGAAGGACCATATGACGATCCTAAGGGCGGCGAGCTGCGCGAGGTACTGTATTTGCGGCTAAGTCGGCATTTCCAGTTTCAGAATCAAGCAATGCTGTTTCCGATCGGTCACCGAGTGAAGTACAGCATCAACATATATGGTCCACTTCGAATAAGCCCTTTATTCGACAACCTTTCTAATATTTTCGTGCCATCTACGGTGGATGCGAGCTATCAACATGACGCAGCTGGACTGCCAGGGGGTATTAAAACGGATGAAGGCCGTTGGAATACTGCTGGTCATGCTGATCGAATCGTGCGTGTAGATGAGACAGTTCTTGCCATCTTCGCGCAGCTTTACGATGCCCCCAATACCAATGCTCGGCGTGCACGTTTGCCAGCTCTGCATGTCGGAACATTGGCGAGCGTGCTAAGAAAATTGGCTGCGTGGCCAGCACGATTGACTGATCTTGGAAACAGCTACTACTCCACCGAAATGTGGAATGAAACAGCACAGCAGCACGATGGAACAATAATTCGCCGCACCAACAGTTCCTCTGGCTTCCCAACGAATCCTGATGGCTTAGTGCTATCAGGGCCTCATTTTTTTGTTGGCAACCCGCTCAACAAAACGCCAAGGATGGTATGCACCGAGAAAGGCCATTATGACGTCATAAACTTGGAATGCCTGCCAGACGATTTCCTACCCCGGACAAATTATTTGCCTATGGCGGATAAAGACGAATACCTGCGCAGAGCGCCGCGGGTGAGCTGGGTAGAGGAGGGGGAAGTGGCTCCGAAGCCAGTGACAGACTATTTTCGCTATGTCCATCGGCGCCGGATTGGTGCTTCATCTGAAAGAACGTTGAGTTGTTCAATTATTCCTCCAGGAAGTGCGCATGTTCATGCGGTTCTTTCTTTGACATTTGCAAATGAAAGCGCGTTGCTCGACACCCTTGGCACGATGTCCTCGGTTGTTGCAGATTTTTTTGTTAAGTCGACAGGTTTGGCCGATTTGTACGACTCTACTTTGTCGCGTATACCGCTTGTTCATGAGGTGAATGTGGCTGCTCGCGCGGCAGTTCTGAATTGCCTTACATCCCACTACGCGCCGCTTTGGGAAGCAGTTCACAAGCTCGATTTCACCGAACAAGGTTGGAGCCAGCCTGACAATCCTCGACTTCCGCAAGACTTTTGGGGCAGCCTCACCAGCAATTGGACTCGCCACTGCGCACTGCGTAGCGACTACGCTCGCCGTATGGCTCTGGTCGAAATCGACATCCTCGTCGCCCAAGCTCTCGGCCTTACTCTCGACGAGCTCCTCCTGATCTACCGCGTGCAGTTCCCCGTCATGCAGGGCTACGAGCGCGACACCTGGTACGACATCTACGGACGAATCACCTTCACCAACAGCAAAGGTCTGGTTGGCGTCGGCTTGCCACGCAAAGGCGGCCGGAATACCCCGAAGACCCGCATCGAAACATCAGATGGCAAATCCCGCGAGGGAAATTTCGGCTGGGAAGACCTCTACAGTGATGGCCAATGGCTGGTGGCTGACGGCACGGTGATTACCCAGTGGGTGACAGACGATACCTTGCCTGGTGGGCCGCGCACGGTCGAGAGAAAATACATCGCCCCGTTTGCGCGCGCGGATCGCGAAGAAGACTACCGGATTGCATGGGAGTTCTTCGATTCAGAAGCAAAACAGAAATCTGTTCAGTGAGACGCGCATGGAATACGAACGCACAAGAGATGGCCAGATTCAGGCCGATTTCGCCAGGCGTATTGGTCAGGTCGTCATTCAATATGGTCAGTTGTCGCAGCAGCTACCAGAGGATCAGCGATATGAAGTCACGCTCTGGGTTTGCTTGCTACAGGCGCTACTGACGAACTGCTCTGAAACGATCAAACGGAATCGCAGCCTGAATCAGTCCCTGAAAGAGCTGTCGACGGTGAAGCTCGTTGAAGAGCCTGTCCGGCTTGGTCTGGATATCGAATGTATTGAATACTTCTCGGGAGATCTGAATTTACTGACGTACGCCGGATTCCTTGAATGTTTGAGAGATGCATTGAGTCACCCTAACCACCAGGGAGGCTATGAACGGGGCGCGTCTGTTACCGGTTACACGACAATCAAGGCAAATTCAGGCAAGGTCGAAGAGTTCAGATTTGTATGGAGTCCTTGGGTATGTGAAAAAGAGCGTCAGCTTAAAGATATCTACCGACCGCACTCAGATTCTAAGAAGCGCGAAACGCTTGAACGTGAGTGCAGGAAGCTGAAAAAAAAGCTTGGCATCGGTGATCTTGAGATTCACGAAGCTAAAGGCGGCTGCCTTGAGGTAATGCGTAGCGGACGTCCGTTTCGGCCCGAGTTGAGGGTTCGCCTCACTACCACTCAGCTTCGTACCCTTACGCTCGAATTGAGCCAGTACCTTTCCGAGCCTTTGGAAAAGGTCGCTCAAGCAAACCAGGAGTATGGCCGCCAGAGGATCGCCACATGAAAGCGGCTTCTGAAATCCGGCTGGATACCCCCGGCAAGATATTTTTCTATCCCTGTGCCGGACGTGACTGGAAGCAGCCGCTGTCTGCGTTCTCGGGAGCGTTTGACCGTTTTGTATTTGTCGACCTGGGATATCAGTTCGACTGTGAAGTCCCGTTAGATGTGCCAGCCCTTCTCCGTAAAGAGCGCTCCAGGCATCTGCGCGGACCTGCACGATCCGAATGCAGGATCATCTCTCCAGCGCATGGTCCATACCGCGATATTGAGCCAGCCTGGCTGCATGAAGAGTTCATCGACACCCAGTCTGGGCACAACGTAAATGTGACCAGACGTCGAGGATTTGGCCAATACGCGCTGGACGAATTCGAGGATGGCAGCCTGGGCATGTTTTTCCATCGCGGCGACAGCTCAGGCGAAGGGGGAAGCAACACCTGGTTCTTCTCGAACCATCGATTCCGAGATCCCGTTCTGGGAATGCTGTTTGACAAGGTCAAGCGCAAGCTCGCCAACCCTGCCTATATCGCTACCGACGGATCCAATGTGACCTTGACGCAGCTTTTGAAAGCTGCGCGCGGCGAGACGCAAGGCATAGAACAGTTCACGAGCGGCGGACTTCACTGGGAACTGGTCGGAATTTTGCCGTTCAAGGAGCAACGAAATACCGTCATCTGGCGGGTGAGTAAAACAGAAAACGGCGGGCCATAAGAATGCTTCCATCACTTCTCGCAAGAGATATCCGTACTGGTCTCAAGCAGTTCCTCGTCAATGCCTTTGAACCCTCCGACGCCTTCATGCACGGGCTGATGGAGCGTTTCGTATCGTCCGAAGAGTCGTGGCTGAAGGGTCCGTTTGTGCAAGTTGGCCTGCCGTTCGTTGCAGGCTCGGCAGGGAAAAAGTTCTTTTCTACGTTCGAAACTGAGTATCCCGGGTTCAGCCATCAGGAGCAGGCGTGGAAGCGTCTCGCTACTACGCATGGAGCGGCCAACACCTTGGTGGCTACGGGCACCGGCAGCGGCAAGACGGAGTGCTTCATGTATCCCGTACTGGATCACTGCGCGCGAGCCAAGGCAGCAGGCGAGGGCGGCATCAAGACACTGGTAATCTACCCGATGAACGCCTTGGCGACGGACCAGGCGAGAAGGATTGCGGAGCTGGTGGCGAAGGTGCCTGCGTTTCAGGGCCTGCGCGTTGGTTTGTATGTGGGGGGCGATGCCGGGCAGCCGGGGCAAGGCGCAGTGATGACGCCGACCAGCGTGATCACGGACCGTAACACGCTCTGCAAGCATCCTCCCGACATCCTGCTGACCAACTACAAGATGCTCGACTACCTGATGCTGCGTCCGAAGGACCGTGCATTGTGGGCGCATAACAAGCCAGAGACGCTGCGGTATGTGGTGGTGGACGAATTGCATACCTTTGACGGCGCACAGGGCACGGACCTGGCGCTGCTCCTGCGCCGGCTCCGCGCGCGCCTGAAGGTGCCGGAAGGGCATCTCATCTGCGCTGGCACTTCTGCCACTTTGGGCGGATCGTCTGATGCCGGCCCACTGCGGGAATACGCGCGGCAGATTTTCGGGGCGCCGTTCCCACCCGAGTCGGTGATCATCGAGAACCGGCAAACGGTAGGCGCTTTCCTCGAAGACGCGATGGTGAATTTCATGTTCATCGACCGTCCCGAGCATGCCATGCTTCTTGATCCCGGTGCCTACGACAGCCAGGAGCAGGCGGTAGCAGCGTGGTATGGCATTTTCTTCCCTGAGCTAACGCTGCCAGCGGATGTGGCGGACAAGGCCTGGCGCATGGCGCTGGGCTCCGAACTCAAGCAGCACCAGCTTTTCGTCAATCTGCTCAAATTGCTCAAGGGCGGAGTGGTCAGCTACGCGCACTTGTGTGATGCCTTCGCGCGAACCATGCCCTCCGCCGGCAAAGAACATGTGGCGCGCGTAATTGACGCGCTGCTGGTGCTGATTGCCTGGGCTTTGCGTAGCGATGGCCAGCCACTGGTGACGCTGCGGGTGCAGCTTTGGATACGCGAACTGCGGCGTATGGTGGGCAAGTTGGCGCGTGATCCTGACGGCGTGAACCTCGTCAGCGAGCGAGACCTGCCAGGCCAGCGCGACGGCGTCTACTTGCCGATGATTCAGTGCACCCAGTGCCGCACTACGGGATGGTTGTCGCGGCTGGTGCAGGGGAGCAGCAGGCTCTCGACCAGCCTGGACGAAATTTATAACACGTGGTTCGGCACCCGTCCCGAGGTGAGCCGCATCTATCCTGCCAGTGCTTTTGGGCGCAGCTATGTGGACGGTATTGTTGATCAGGCCTGTACGGTCTGTGGCAATACCCAGCAAAACACGGAGACATGCCAGGCTTGCGGTGAAAAGGGGCTGGCTCCTGTTTTCAGGGTCGTGGCCAATCGGACGAGCGTAGTAGGGCAGGCGCAGTTCAGCCGCCATGACCCGACTTGCCCTGCGTGCGGCGAGAAAGACCTGATTCTGCTCGGCGCCCGTAATGCAACCATCGGCTCCCAGGTGGTGGAGCTGAGCTGGGCCAGCGTCTTCAATGATGACAAGAAGCTGATTGCTTTCTCGGACTCTGTGCAAGATGCGGCACACCGCGCCGGCTTCTTTGGGGCGCGCACCTACCAGAACAACGTACGGACTGCGCTTGCGCATGTGATGGATGAGCTCGGTCAGCCCAGCATGCCGTGGAATGATTTCCTCCTTGGCGTCGAGCGGCAGTTTGGCGATCCGACATCGATTCTTCATATGCTTCCCGAGAATCTGGTGTCGGAATTCCTGGCACCGAACATGACCTGGATTCCCGACTGGTCCGAGGAGCTGCTGAAGAAGGGGCACCACGGTCGCTTGCCCGCTGGGAGCCGCTTGCCCGAGAAGGTGAAGAAGCGCCTGCTCTGGCAGGCTTTCAGCGAGCTTACCTATACCAGCCAGCGTGGGCGTACCCTGGAGCGCATTGGCAAAGCCGTGCTCTACCTGCCTTGGGAAAGAGTGTGTGCGGCGGCTGAACGCCTGCTGCCGGTTTATCGGGAGGGGTTTGGCGCCCACGGCCTCGAGGTGAAAACGATCGCCCATTGGTTGTGGGGAGCGTTGACGCACATGCGCCGGCGCGGTGGGGTGGTGCATCCCGAGCTTGCGACGTATGCGGCTGACGGAGAGTTGTTTACGCTGTCGCGCCACGGTGGCCGCAGCGAGTGGTTCCCTCGTCTGGGCACACGCACTCCGCACCCGGTCTTCTTGACGCTGGGCAGGCAACGGGAGTTCGACAAGCTTGCCAGTAACGGCAGCAACGCCAGACAGACCTGGTACGACCGTTGGGCAATCGCTGTCCTTGGCCAGCAAATCCTGCTGGCCAAGGGCATGGCTGCAGACATGTACCTCAAGGCTTTCGACTTGCTGGTGCAGGACGGCGTGCTTATCCGGACGTCTCATACACTCGGGGACACGCTGGGCCTGAACCCTGAGACGCTGAGGATAAGTACGGACGTGGCCTATATCGCGACGCGCGGCGGCAAACGCCGGCTGGCTGTGCATCGTGAAGACGCGGAGCATCTGCTGGGGATGATCTGCCTGGATGCGATCGACATCCAATATGAAGAGACCATGCCTAAGGCGGCCAGCTGGTGGGCGGAGCGCTTCAGCCGTGGCCATGTGCGGCGCGTCATCGCTGCGGAACACACTGGCCTGCTTGAGCGCCCGGACCGTGAGGCGCTGGAGGCTCGCTTCAAGGACAAGTCACCCAAGCCATGGTTTGAAAATCTTCTCTCTGCAACGCCCACGCTGGAAATGGGTGTCGACATTGGCAGCCTGTCTTCGGTGCTGCTGTGCTCGGTTCCTCCGAACCAGGCCAGCTTCCTGCAGCGCGTTGGCCGCGCGGGGCGTCGTGACGGTAATGCGCTGACGACTACACTCGCTGACGGTAATAGTCCACACGACCTGTATTTCTTCGCCGAGACCCAGGAAATGATGGCTGGCGAAGTGACCCCGCCGGGTATCTTCCTGCAGGCGGCAGAAGTGCTGCGCCGGCAGCTGTTTGCGTTCTGCATGGATGACTGGGTGGCGAGCCTCGCCAACGACAAGGCTCTTCCGGAAAAAACTTCGGCTGCGTTGGACGCGATCGAGCAGACGAAGCAGGACCGTTTCCCTTACCTGCTCTGTGACTACGTGCTGGTCAATGAAGACCGGCTGTTCAATGGCTTTGTCGCTTTGCTTGGCAATGACATCGACGACACCGTCAAGTCGCGTTTGCTGGACTACATGCAGGGGCAGGGCGAGGTCGATGGTTTGCGCACCAAGGTCATGAAGACTTTCGAGGAGTTGCTCGAGGAGCGCAAGACCTATCGCAAGCGCAAGGATGAGTTGGAGAAAGCTCGCACCCGGCTTCAGCAGGGGCCACAGGACGACGCAACCCGGGATGAAATCGAGAACCTTAGCCGTGAGCGGGACAAGCAGCTCGAGCTGATCAAGGAGATCAACGGTCGGGATCTTCTCAATACGATGACCGATGCCGGTCTCATACCAAACTACGCGTTCCCTGAAGCGGGCGTTGAACTCAAGTCCGTCTTGTGGCGCAAGCGCGGAGCGGATGAGCCAGGGCAGGGTGCTTACATCACGCTTGGTACGTTCAAGTACGAGCGCCCCGCGCAATCTGCACTCTCCGAGTTCGCCCCGGAGAACCGGTTCTACGCAAACCAGCGCCAGGTCGAGGTGGACCAGATCAATATGTCTTTGGCCAAAGCCGAGGACTGGCGCTTCTGCCCGAGCTGTCACCACATGCAGAACCTCTCTGTGGAGCCGGACATTCTCCCGGCCTGCCCGAATTGCGGTGACGCGATGTGGAGCGACGCGGCTCAGAAGAGAAAGCTGCTGCGCTTCAAACAGGCGATCGCCTACAGCAACGATACCGAATCCCGGATTGACGACAGACTTGAAGACCGGGAACCGAAATACTACGTGCGCCAGCTGATGGCATATTTCTCGGCTGATCACATCCGCGAGGCTTGGCAGCTGAAAACGGCTGCGCTGCCTTTCGGCTTCGAGTTCATCTCTCGTGTGACGTTCCGGGATGTGAACTTCGGCGAGCTGGCAAAGCCCGGCCAAGAGTTCAAGGTGGCAGGCAAGGAAATCGCCCGCCCCGGATTCAAACTGTGCCGGCATTGCGGCAAGGTGCAGAAGCAGCCGAAACGAACCGAAGACCCGAACCGGCAGCTGCACAGCTACGACTGCATCAAGCATGGCAGCACCGAGCCGGACAATCTTCTCGACTGCCTCTACCTCTATCGCGAGTTCGATTCCGAAGCCCTCCGCATCCTCGTTCCCTATACGCGCAATGGCATGGATGAGCGAGTTGTCCAGAGCTTCATGGCGGCCGTGCAGCTGGGCTTGAAGAAGCGGTTCGGTGGCAAGGTGGATCACCTGCGCATGGTGATGCAGGATGAACCCGGCAAAGACGGTGGCCCGCGCAAGCACTACGTGATGCTGTATGACTCTGTGCCGGGGGGCACAGGCTACCTGCACCAACTTCTGGCGCAGCAAGCCGGCACGCTGCAGGACGTTCTCAAGATGGCCCTGCAGTGCCTGAATGACTGCTCCTGCAATCAGGATCCGGAGAAAGACGGCTGCTATCGCTGCCTCTACCAGTACCGGCTCGGCCGCTCGATGGAGCAAACCTCGCGCGAAACGGCCAAGGCGGTGTTGAGCGAGCTGGTCGCTTCGCTCGACCAGCTGGAGCGGGTGAATACGATTTCGGACATCTACATCAATCCGAATTTCGACTCCGTACTTGAAGTGCGTTTCATTCAATCGCTGAAGCGACTGAGTGCCGTAGGTGGACTGCCGACCATCAAGCTGAACCAGGACATCGTCAATGGAAAGTCGGGCTTCCTGCTGGAGGTCGGCAATCAGCGATACCGTATCGAGCCACAGGCCGAGATGAACGACGGTAATGGCGTGAAGGTGTTCAGCCAGCCGGACTTCTTGATCTCGCTTTGGACCACTGGTGCAAAGCGCAAGCCGATTGCGGTCTTCTGCGACGGATGGGCGTACCACAAGGCCAGCCTCAGGGAGGATGCGCAGAAGCGCTCAGCCATTGTGGCGTCGGGGCGGTACTGGGTCTGGTCCGTCACCCATAACGATGTGATGGCCGCTATCGACGGCAATCTCGATACCGATCTGGAATCTCCACTGGTCTCCATGGCTCGGCACGCAGGGGAATCCGCTGCCGCTGCAATCCCCAGGGCACAGTCGCAAGCCTTCAGCCGAAACGCAGTGGCGCGGCTGCTGGCCTTCCTCGCAGCCGGTGAAGGCGATGCAATTGACCCTGCTGTTGAAACGCTGCAGCGCGATGCCCTCTGGCTGGGGTTCCTCATGGTGCCGCATAACGCTGCAGAGAAGGGAAGTGCGGAAGCACAATGCCAGCAGTGGCGTTCGCGCTTGCCTACGCATTTGCAGGAGCAGCCAGCCGGCTCCGCTCCCAGCCAGTCGAAGGAGACAGGGCTCTGTCAGGTCATTGCATCGTGGCCGATGGCTGCTGCAAAGGGTGACTTGTCTGTGCAGTGGACCGCGCCGGGTGTCTTGCTGCTCGATGACCTCGCTGCCGAGGATGAAACCACCTTGCACACGGCATGGCGGCAGTGGCTACGTCTCTACAACACGCAGCAAGTGCTGCCCGGGATGTTGATGACTACCTCGTCCGGACTGGATGGTCGCGACTACGAAGAGCTCGACACCAATGCCGCGAAAGCACCCGGTACCGGCCTCGCTATGCCGGCGGCTAATCAGGCGGTGTGGGAAAGCGTTGTCTCGCAGGCCATCAAGGAACTGCAAGAAGGGCTGAGGATCCTCGCCTCGGCGGGCGCGAATCCACCGGAGGTCGGCATGGAGCTGGATGACGATCGGGGGCGGGTGATTGCCGAGTCCGAACTGGTGTGGGCTGCTCAGAAAGTGGTGGTTTTGCGAGACGACCAGAATGACTACCGGGATGCGTGGACGGAGGCCGGCTGGGCAGTGATACAGCTGAGCGAAGACGCGCAGCATGCTGGTGACGTTGCATGGACCGAAGCGATCGCTGGCGCGCTCGGCCTGACATTGAATTGAGAAGGAAGCACACGTGAGCCTCAAACCCAAAGTCGCTCTTTCGCAGGACTTTATCTTGCAACTGGCCAAGCTTCCGGCAAGTGTACACAGCAAGGTGCTGAAGTGGGCTATCCAGTTTCAGACTGATCCCACCAGCCCTTCAATCAACTACGAGAACATCCAAAAGGCACGAGATCCGAATCTGAAATCCGTGCGGCTGGACCGCGACTGGCGTGGCATCGTGTTCAAGCCGGACCGCGGAGATGTCTACATGCTGCTGTACGTCGACCATCATGATGACGCCTATCGCTGGGCGGAGAAAAGGAAACTGGCGATCAACCCGGTGACTGGGGCAATGCAGCTGGTATTCCTTGAAAACGCTACGGAGCAGGTTCAGGTCCCGATGCAGCCGGATGAAGAAGCGGTCACAGCGCCTGTCACAGCATCCGCGCCATTATTTGCAGCGATTGACGACCACGCACTGATAAGTCTCGGCGTGCCCGAGGATTCTCTTCCGCTCGTGCGCGGGATTACTTCTGAAGCTGAGCTCGATGCAGTGCAAGGCAAGCTGCCAGTCGAGGCTTACGAAGGCTTGTTCCTAGTCGCAGCTGGAGATACGGTCAGCTCCGTACTGAATGCGCGCGAGACTCGCGTCGATCAACAAATCGATACAACCGATTACGCGAAAGCACTCGCGACCCCCGAGTCACAGTCTCGTTTCATGGTTGTGACAGACGACGAGACCATGCTTGCCATTATGAACGCCCCGCTAGAGCAATGGCGTGTTTTCTTACACCCGACGCAGAACAAGCTTGCGCAGGGCGATCGCTCCGGCCCGGTGAGGGTTCTCGGTGGCGCAGGAACCGGAAAGACGGTTCTGGCGATGCACAGAGCGAAGTGGCTGGCAGAGAACCGCACGCCTGAGGGAATGAAGGTTTTATTCACCACTTTTACCAAGAACCTGGCAACGGATATTGAGGAAAACCTGCGTACGCTATGCAGCCCTCAGACAATGGAGAAAATAGAGATTCGTAATCTCGATGCATGGGTCCATAACTTCATGCGCTCAAAGAAGCTCGAGCAGCGCATCGTCTACGACCGCAAGCAAGATCCAGCAAAGCAGGCATGGCAGCTGGCTTTGGCTGCAAAAGATGGTTCTCTAGGGTTGTCCGATGAATTTTATAAAGACGAATTAGAGCAAGTTGTACTCGCTCAAGGGCTGACAACCCTTGACTCCTATCGGATTGCCCGGAGAGCGGGAAGAGGTGTTGTTCTTAGCCGGGCAAAAAGAGACGCCGCGTGGAAGGTGTTCGAGGAGTACAGGGGGCAGCTTGCCTCTCGCAGGCTGAAAGAGGTGGACGACGCATACCGAGAGGTGGCCGAGCTTGTTCGGGATAGCTCCCTGGAGTCCTACAGCGGCATCGTGATCGACGAGACCCAGGACTTCGGGCCACAGGCACTCAAGCTTCTACGGGCAATGATCGCAAAAGGCAATAACGACCTTTTCTTTGTTGGTGATGGTCACCAGCGCATCTATAGCCGTCACAAAGCTGCGATGAGTCGATGTGGAATCGACGTTCGCGGGAGAGCGCGAAAGCTTTACCTGAATTACAGGACAACTGACGAGATCCGTAGGCACGCCGTGGCGCTGCTGGAGAGGGTTGAGGTTGATGACCTAGACGATGGTAGTGATGAAGTCCGCCGCTACAAGTCTCTATCTCATGGGCCGGAGCCCGTGATGATAAACGTTGATGGGTTGGAGGAAGCGGCAAGGAGTGCGATAGAACTGATTAACGGCTGGCGGAAATCTCATACAGAAGAGCGATCTGCGCTCTCGATAGCCGTTATGGTCCAGAGTGAAAAAGTTCGCGACGCTGTAAAGCGCCAGATTGAGCATGCAGGGATTCAAACCATCGCGATTACAGCACAGAGCAACCACTCAGGGAAAAGGGATGCTTTCCATTTGGCCACGATGCACAGGGCTAAAGGTCTTGAGTTCGATTGCGTGGTGGTTATCGCACCTGAGCGGTTTTTTATTATTGATAACGAAGGACAGACAAATCGGAACTTGCTTTATGTTGCTTTGAGCCGTGCGAAGCGGCTTGCTGCTTTGATTACGCTTCGTTGATCATGCTCGCAGAATCGCCCCGGGTTTTGAGGAGGCTCTGTCCTTTGAGGGAATGGAGCGATGAACAAGACAACCAAGTTTTCCCCGGAAGTTCGGGAGCGTGCGGTGCGACTGGTGCAGGAACATCGGCCGCCGTTGTCGTTGTTCGTTGTGTCGCCATTGGCCATATTGGTTCTCGTTCCTTATTCCTTAGGGGACAGCGCTGCTTCAAGCGCCGCCAGCATCTGTTCGGCCGCATCCCACGGCAAGCGCCGCCCGTTGGCGCGCATTTTGTGGAGTGCCGCCCTGGCCACCGTCACGGTGATGCGCTGCTCGCGCACCATTTCCGAGATGAGCCAGACCGTGCCCTTGACCTCAACTTGTTCCGTTTCCGCTGCTTGTCTCAGCGCAGCATCGCCAGTCAGCAGAAGACATTTCTCGCCTTCGGCCAACGCCAGCGCGAACAGGTCGTTGCGCCCTGGCTTTGCGTAGGTCTGACTCAGCGTCTGGACACGCTCGACGCCCTTGGCCGACAGCGTGCGGATCTGCAGTCCCATGTCCAGCAAATGGGCATGCTGCTCTTCCAGTTCCTCGTAATACAAAACATTCGGCACGGCAAACTGGTAGCCGAGACTGAACATTGGTGCCACGAGATCGCCTACTTCGACATCCATCAAGATGTTGGCATCACTGATTAACAGCAGCATCGCCGCCCTCCATCGAGCGGACGCGCCGAAACTGTTGCAGTGGCATGTTCATCAGTTCCGCGGCTTTCGATTCTCCGATGTATTCCTCAGCCAACGCGTGGAACACCAGTTGTTCGAAGATGTGCGCCTTCTCGGTAGGGTAGTCGCGCCCCGGTTCCTTCCGGTACCAACCCTTGAATCGGAACAGTTTGGCCTGCTCTTCGCGGTAGGCCGGCGAGATGATTCCAAGGTCTCGGGCACGATACAGAATCCCGGCCATCGACAGGCCGAACTCTTCCTTCAGTAGCCCCAGTTCCTTGTGCTCGATGGCATTACGATGTTCGCCCAGTTCTTGCAGCACGGAGGCACGCGGAAACAGGAAGGCTCCGGCAAAGCGGTTGCAAGCCATCTCTTCATCCAGATCATCGAGGAGGCGACCTTCAAGCATCAGGTGCCCCATCTCGTGCGCAAGTGTGAAGCGCTGACGATCCCCCGGCCAGTGACGACCAACGACCACGATGGGCATGCCACTAACGCGGGCAGCTAGGCCGTCAAACTTGTTCTCAGCGTCCGCCTCGATCATGAATACACGGATGCCGTTGGTCTCCAGCACGTCGATCAGATCGGGGATCGGATCGAAGCCCAGATCCCAGGCTTCGCGGACGCGCTCGGCGACCGCTTCGATCTCATCCATTCCAGTGATGGAGTCCGGCAGTCCATCGACAGTGGCAAAGGCCTTGACCGGTGACTGTGGGAAGAGGTTTTCCAGCTCGATGCGGCGCTCGATCTGGTCGATCACCTCGTGAGTAATCGCATCAAGACGCTTCTTGGGCAAGGAACTGCGCTTGCGGTACTCAATGCCCTCAAGCGCGACAGGTTCCGGACGGAAGAAATACTCGGTGCGCACCTTGAGCGCGCGCGACAGCCCGATCAGGATGTCGCTTGACGGCATGGCAGCGCCGTCTTCGTACTTTTTGATGGCGGCGTGGGACACCCCAACGAGTTCGCCCAGATCACGCAGGGATAACCCAGCCGCCTTACGAGCTCGATGGAGTCGAATGCTGAACATGGCTGTCATCTCGTACCCAAGTTGGGTCGGTTGCGGTGGTTTCCAAAATAACTTGCTTTGACAAAAATTGTAAACCATAACCGCCGCCAACTCAAGTGGCGGATTGACAGACAAGCGGAAGGGGTGACATGGAGTCAGCACGCGACAGGTACACAGGGGAGATTGTCGACGCCGAACAGTTGTGGGTCATCAATCCGGTCGATCCCCTGGGTTTTGAATGTCGGGGCTGCGGTGCCCTGGCCACCCCTCATTCGTATAGGTCCGAAAACAAGGCCCAAATATGGCCTCGGACGGCTTTACCCCAAAACAGCGGTTGGCCATGGCCGCGTAACTCTACTTCTGAATGCCCTCATTTCCGGGGGATTACCATCCCACACCAGCTTGCTGACCTTCTGCTCGTGCTCGTCAGACATTCGCCGATTTCAGAATGACCTGCTTCAATCGGCCGTTGGCTGCATTTATGATTTGTATACTGCCGACTGTTTGCGCTGTCAGCCGTCCCGTTATCTTGCCGTCATGGCCCCAATGAACCAGGCTTCAGGCACTGGTTCAATAAATTCCGATTCCAGCAAAATCAATGCCGTCACACCTCTCCCGCACCGCCTTTCTAACCCTGCTGCTAATCGCCATAATGATGGGCGCAAACCACGTAGCAGCGCGTTTCGCGTTCAACGATTCCGTCAGCGTGGCAACGGCAGTCATATTCCGCAGCGGTGTAACGGCTTCCATCATCACGCTGCTTCTGCTCAGCCAGCG
>JACCDG010168319.1_pt1 | contig 22198 bp, 25 predicted proteins | sample 7442471 | NCBI WGS metagenome assembly JACCDG01 (sample SAMN15323444, study PRJNA562643) | freshwater metagenome | isolation source: river surface water | place: USA:Blue River Watershed | collected 2017-08-17 | reverse complement strand
GACACTGATCTGTAGGCGATCACCTTCGGCGAAAGATTTTGTCACCGGGGGACAAGACACCGTTGGCCTGCGTGTACCTGATCACGTTGTCGCACTCGCACTCCTAGATGCTGCAAAAGAAATAGGTGTACACGGTATTGCTGCTCCAAGTGCTAACCGCTTTGGCCATGTTTCACCAACTACTGCCGAAGCTGTTCGTGAAGAACTCGATCAATACCTTTCACCACAAGACATAATCCTTGATGGCGGCCCATCACAAGTTGGCGTTGAATCAACAATCATTGACTGCACCGGCAACAACCCACACATTCTTCGCCCTGGTGCAATTACCCAAGCCATGATTGAAGAAGTAACTGGCCTCAAGGTCACCGATGCACAGAACGAAATTCGCGTAAGTGGTTCACTTGAAAATCATTACGCACCACAAGCAACAGTCGCACTTGATACAACTCCACAATCAGGTGATGGATACATCGCAATGAGTGATAAACAAACACCTGACGGAGTTATTCGATTAGCAGCACCACAAACAGTGGAAGAATATGCACGCATTCTTTACGCATCACTACGCGATGGAGATTCACAGAAACTAAGTCGCATCTGCATCGATCAACCAGCCGGAAATGGCCTTGCTATCGCTATCTGTGACCGTTTGCAGCGCGCAGCCCGTGGGCGCTAGAGGTGCATAAACTCGGCTAAGATATGCCAGCATTTACATGCAGTTGGGGCCTTTAGCTCAGTCGGTAGAGCAACGGACTTTTAATCCGTGGGTCGTGGGTTCGAGCCCCACAGGGCCCACTCTTATCGAAAATTACCCCCACACTAGAGCTGACCATTCCACGACCAGTCGAGATCTGACCGGTCATCAGCAGCCTACCCCCGCATAAATCTCTGACCATTCAACGGTAATAGCAATGACGGCCCACACGGGGCCGCTATTGAACGGGAGTGGCACTCATGCGCGACATTCGTACCTTCATCGATTGGTTGAGCTATCACCCAACCTGCGATGAGATCTCGCGCGCGTTGGTCATGGAATACATGGCATCCCTTGGGGCCTGCTGCGCGCGTATTGGGCGTCTGCACCCAAATGATTCACTTGAATTCTTAGGCGAGTACGGTTTTGATGCTGGTAAGGCTAAGCAAACTTTTCCAAGCGAAGTCTGGCGTTCGTGGGAGAGCGATGAGGCTCTGATTGCACTTGGAAAGAATTCTGCACCATGGAATGCTGCAAAGAATTTGTTAATGATTCAACTTCGCGAACGTGGCGCAGTTCATGGGTATCTCGTACTTCGTTTTTCAAAGTCGGTAGAAGATACCGAATCAGTTGAAGAAGTCGCACGTAATTACGCTGTTGCGCTCGGTCTCTATCTCTCACTTGCGCACGAGCCAGGATCAGTTTCCACCCGCAACGTCATTGATCGCATGGAGACAGGTTCAGATCAACTGACTCCACGTCAGATCTCAATCTTGCGTGGCATGGTTGAAGGAAAAACCAATCACGAACTTGCAAATGAACTTGGTTTTAGTGTGAGCACAATTCGTCATGAGACGATGCGCATCTATCAGGCGCTTGCAGTCAGTGATCGCAAAGAGGCAGCGAAGAAAGCACTTTCTCTAGCACTTATCTGATTTGCTTCTGTGGCATGATCTGCAGGTGAGCAAGAGTAAATCGCAATCCTGGCTAGGCCTTTATATTGCACTCGGCATCGTCTGGGGTTGCTCATTTATCTTCATCAAACTTGGTCTTGAATTTCTCACTCCATTTGGAGTTGCATTCGGACGTTGTGCACTCGGTGCAATGGCGCTACTCATTTACTTGAAGTTAAAAGGTTTGACATTGGTGCGAGATAGAAAAATGATTGGCCATCTCTGGGTTGTCTCCCTACTACTTAACGTAATCCCTGGGATTTTCTTTGCTTGGGCCGAGACTGAAGTAACCTCAATATTGGCAGGAATTATTAATGCTGTAACGCCGCTGATGACCCTCATTGCGATCATGGTTGTATCTCGTAATGAAAAACCAACTAGACCTCAGGTAGTTGGCTTAATGCTTGGTTTTCTTGGGGTTCTGACGGTTCTTGGAGCATGGCAAGGGTTGGGAGATAACCCTCTCTGGGCAATTCTTATTCTTCTTGCAGCTGTGACATGTTACGGATTCTCATTCCCGTACAGCCGCAGATTTATTTTGCCAGCACAGCTAAAACCAGAAGTGATGGCGGCGACTCAAGTCACACTTGGTGCAATCACGTTGCTTCCATTCTTTCTCATTAATGGAGTGGCGAAGAGTGAATTTCTGCTCGGACCTGCACTCGCAATGGTTGCACTCGGAGTCTTTGGTAGTGGTTTTGCCTACATCTGGAATTTCACAATCATGCGAGATGCTGGAAGTGCGATCGCTAGTAGCGTCACGTACGTAACACCGCTAGTCGCTGTAATAGTTGGATTCATTTTCTTAAATGAGAAACTGCATTGGTACGAACCAGCAGGTGCGGTGATCGTCTTGTTAGGTGCTGCAATCGCCCAGGGGCGAATTCCTCTCTCAAAAAAACTTTAAAGAGAGAAGCCAACCGGTAGTTCGAGTCTGTGCTTTGCAAGCAGCGATTGATCCTTAAGAATGTCGCCAGTCTTTCCATCAGCGACAATCACGCCGCCACTTAAAATCACTGCCCGCTCACAGAGCTCAAAGGCGTATGGAAGATCATGAGTGACCATAACGATGGTGACATCAAGTGATCGCAGAATCTCAGCTAATTCACGACGTCCAGCTGGATCTAGATTTGATGAAGGTTCATCAAGGACGAGAATTTCAGGCTTCATCGCAAGCACTGTGGCAACGGCAACGCGACGACGTTGTCCGAAGGAAAGGTGATGCGGAGGACGTTCTTTAAATTCAGACATGTGCACTAACGCTAGAGCTTGATCAACGGCTGCATCGAGTTCTGCCCCACGGATACCCATGTTGTATGGGCCAAAGGCCACATCTTCACCCACAGTAGGCATAAATAACTGATCATCTGGATCTTGGAATACAACGCCGACTTTTCCACGGATACGGCGGAGGAGATCTTTATCCGTTGTATCGATGACTTCGCCAGCCACGCTGACCTTGCCATGTTCTGCAGGGTGAATACCGTTCATATGCATGACAAGAGTTGTCTTACCGGCACCGTTTGGGCCAAGTAATGCAACGCGTTCGCCACGTTCAATGCGCAGGTTTACTCCGAAGAGCGCTTGATTGCCGTCGGGATAAGCAAAAGCCAACTCTTCGATCAGCAGACTTGGTTGAGTTGTCATGAGTTATCCGATCACTGTTGTTATGAGGAGAATGAAAGCAGCAAAGATTGGGAGTGCCAAACCCTGAGCCCAGGAGCGTAACGTTGCCCCTTCGCTCACATCATGAGGAAGAACGCCGGTATACCCGCGCGAGAGCATCGCAAGGTGTACACGTTCACCACGTTCGTAAGAACGAATAAAGAGAGCAGAGGCGGCAGTTGAGATGACTTTCCAATCCTTTAATCCGGTTGCGATAAAACCACGAGATTCTCGCGCAACTTTCATACGCTCCATCTCATCGTTAATAACGTTGACGTAGCGCAACATAAAGGCAGCGATCTGAACCATAAGTTTTGGTAAGTGTAATTTTTCAAGTCCTCTCAGTAATTCACGAGCGGTAGTGCTTGTTGAAAGCACGACCGCGCTAAGAACACCAAGGGTTCCTTTAACAACAATTCCAGCCGCTGCTAGCAAACTCTCACGATAAAGATTGAGCGGTCCAACTTCAAATCGTTCACCGGTACCAAAAAAAGGCATCAAAATTGCAAAGAAGATAAAAGGAATTTCAATGAGTGCGCGAGTGAAGAGAGTCAGCGTTGGGATTTTTGCAACGAGTGAGACGGCAATGATGGCAGCAAAGTAAGCGATAAAGGCTTGCCAGCGAGTGATCGGGGTAGCGACTGAGACCACAATAAAGGCCAAAACAGCCATTATTTTCACATGCGAAGGCAGGCGATGAACTATTGAATGGCGATGGATATAGAGGCGTTCACCAACATCATGTCCGTGATGATGCTTGTGCTCTACCTCGGTGCTTATAACTTATCCTTTTTAAAGCGACGCAACGCATAGAAGAGTCCAAAGGAAACTGCCGCTGTTGATGCAACTCCGATGACACCGGCAAGTCCACCAGAGATTCTTTCGTTCTCAACGCCTGCAACTCCATAACCCGCAAGTGGGCCATCTTCAACTGCGCTCTCTTTAGCTGAATCTAGGAAACCGATATCCCCAGCGACTTTTTCCAATCCATCTGGATGGGATGATGCGTAGTAAGAAACCCCGCCCGCAAGAACGAGCGAAACAACTAAACCTGTGACTACTAACGGATTCTTCACTTGTGAACCTCTCGAATCTCTAAATTCTTCTTGGTGCCGCGATAACCAAAGACCAGATCAGGACGGCTTGCCATGACCGCACTTACGGAAAGACCAGTGATAATCCCTTCACCGATTCCAATAAGTACGTGTGTGCCAAACATTGCTGTAAAGACAGTCGTAAGTGAAAATGTTGCGTTAGCACCGATCGCGTATTGAAGTACAAATCCAAGGGCAGCTACTGGTACAGATACAAGACCTGCAAAGAAGGCACCTGCTGTAATTGAAACCTTATTCTTTGGAAGAACTTTTCTTGCAAGTAAAAATGCGCCATATCCTGCCCATACTCCGAGTAGCGACATGTTAAAGACACTCAGACCTAATGCGGTCAATCCACCATCTGCAAAGAGCAGCGCTTGCAAAAGTAAGACCACCGTCAAAGAGAGAGTCGCGACGTAGGGGCCGACCAAGATTGCAGCCAACGCTCCACCCAATAAGTGGCCACTTGTTCCGGCGGCGACAGGGAAGTTGAGCATCTGAACCGCAAAGATAAATGTTGCTGTCAGCCCTGCAAGAGGCGCGGTCTTCTCATCGAGTGAACGTGCAGCACCTTTAAGGCTGGCTGCCACACCTACCGCGGCCACAGCAGCGAAGGCGGTAGATGTTGGGATATCAATGAACCCGTCAGGAATATGCATAGGTAAATGTTAATGCAAATCATTTGCATCTGCTAGATGAAGGCAGATATGGCACTTTTGGGAGGCTGAATTTCCTCTGCAAAGGGCTAGGAGCAGGGATACAGTGCGCTCCAGGTAGGTCCTACGACGGGGAGGTTCTCATGAGCAGTGATGACAACCAGAACGATCGCGATGATCGCGACGAAATCGTTACCGAAGAGATGTTGTGGGATCGCATCCCGCAGACCGAAGGCGAAGATCGCGCAGAGACATATTACGAACTCAGCGCTCGCATCTTTGCACGTGGCCAATACGACGAAGCGCTCGCATTAGCTGAGACTGCTCGCGATATTTATGCCGAGATGGGTGCGAGTGCACCGAGTGAAGGTTTAGCGCAGGCATATTCTGCAATTGGTTACAACCTCAACCAACTTAAGCGCATCGATGAAGCAGCAACTGCAATGAGCAAAGCTGTAGAACTTCTGCGCGAAAACAAATCTCCTATTGCACTCGAGCTCGCCTGCACCTTAGGCGAGTGGTGGTACAGCTCTAAGAAGTACAGTGAAGTTGTCGCAACAATGTCAGAGTGCGCACAAGAGCATCTCGTTGATGGAAATCAAATTGGTGCAGCAAATGATCTTCACCTTCTTGGAATGGCGTATCGCGAACTTAAGCAATACGACGAAGCGCTGCAAGCGTTTCAAGAAGCGCGTGGAATTTTCAAGAGTGAGAAAGAAGTACTTCACGTTGCACGTTGTGATCAGAAGATTGCTTCTTGCTACAACTGGTTAGGCGATGGGGAAAAGGCACTCGAGGCTGCACGCAAGGCAGTTGATGTCTTTGAGACCGCGCACGATCATCGTCGCGAGACCTTCGCGCTCTTTGAGTACGGCAAAGCAGAGATCCTTCTTGGAAAGCTTGAAGAAGGCTTGGCAACTCTCGATGGAGTACTTCAAATCATCGCAGAAGATGAGCCTAAGGACTTTGAGTTTATTCTCGATATTGAAACCCGCATGGTGGTTGTGATGCGAGCACTTGGTCGAGTTGACGAGGCTACTGAAGTTGAACGTCGCTTAGTTGCTGTCCGCGAAGCTCTTGGTGAAGACGAGAGTAAGTAACCTTTCTAAACTTGGCGAGGTAAGTGTTGTAACGCCCAGTGGTACATCGCGATAGCACCTGCAGCAGATGCGTTCATAGAACGTGTTGACCCATATTGCTCAATAGCATAAAGCACTTCACAGATTGCAACGCCTTCATCTGACATCCCGGCACCTTCTTGGCCAAAGAGCAGTACACATTTTTCAGGAAGGGCAGCACCTTCAAGATGCTTAGATGAAGGAACATTATCGATGCCGATAATTGGTAGATTGTTTTCTGCACACCAGGTGGCGAAATCAGCGATCGTTGGGTGATGTAGCACGGTGAGATATCTATCTGTCACCATCGCACCGCGCTTATTCCAATCACGCTTTCCGACAATATGAACTGCGCTGACATTGAATGCATTTGCTGTGCGAACTACTGAACCAATATTGAGATCGTGTTGCCAGTTTTCAATTGCAATCTGTAGCCCGTGACGTTTTGTATTGAGGTCGGCAACAATTGCTTCAACACTCCAGTAGCGATATTTATCCAAGACATTTCTTCTATCGCCATTTTCAAGCAGCTCAGGATCATATTGATCTCCGGTCGGCCAAGGTTTTTCATGAGGGCCAACGCCTACAACGGGAAAAAATTCTCCTGGTCCTATGGTTGCAGGGGTCTTGATTTCCATGAGTTAACCCTAAACTAGGTAAGAGAATTCGCATATTCGCCTCTTGAACGGAGTCATCATGAAGATCGCATTCCATATTGCTTTTGGAATCCACCTGCTATCAATTCTTGGGGTGCTTGTCCTGCTCGTCATTTCATACAAGAAGACGCCACGCGCCCTCAATCCAGGCGTCTTGCACAGCACCGCTACAGCGTTAGTCGCGGGAATTGTCATGGTCGGTACTTGGTCGGCAGCACACGATATGGAAATCAATCATATGAAGATTGGTATCAAGTTCTTAGTAGTGCTCGCAATTCTTGTTGTTGGCTATAACAGCCTCAAAAAGAAGGTTTTTACAGATAGAACATTTACAGTGATGTTGGGACTCACCGTCACCAATATCTTGCTCGCATACCTCTGGTAGAAAGTTTTCTTTAATGAAGAAGATCGCATCGGCAGTAATTGCTGCCCTAACTCTGGGGGCAGTTCTTAGCGCACCCGTTTTAGCATTTGATCCTCTTCACGCCACAACAGTTTTTACCAATCTTGCAGCTGATCCCAAATTAAAGAATCCATCTGTGATCTTGATCGATGCTTCAACAGGTGAGCAACTCTTTGAATCCAATGGCTATGCGTTACGCAAGCCTGCATCAACCTTGAAGTTACTCGCCGGAGTGGCAGTTGCTCAATATCTTGATCCAGAGATGCGCTTTCAAACATCACTCTCCCTCTCAGATAAGAGTGACGCAGTTGTTATTCAAGGCGAGATGGATCCCTGGGCAACCTTTAGCGCATTTAACGCCAAGCGATTGGGACAGACTTCTTTAAAGTATCTGGCATACCGCGCACATGTTGAACTTGAGGCGCAAGCAGGTGCACCGGTAAAGAAGATGACTATTTATTACAACGGCATCTATGACAGTGAAGCTAAGAATATGAAGGTCTATCTCAAGAGCCGAAAAGTTTATGCAATTCTTAAACCAGTCACAGCGCTAGAAGCACAGAACCTCACCATAGAACCAGTGATGAATAGCGCTTCTCCTACAGTGCACCAGATGACTCATTACTTTATGCAATGGAGCGATAACGTTCTTTCAGATCGCCTCTCCCGTATTGCAGCTAAGGCAGCGGGGTTTAAGGGAAGTACTGAAGGAATAGCAGATGTATATGCAAAGGTGTTGGCTGATCTACAGATTGATTCAGCAAAATTAGTTGTTAAGGATGGCAGCGGGCTTTCACACGATAATCGCCTGAGTGCAAAACTACTCGGCGATTTACTTGTGAAAATTTATAAAGATCCGAGATTTGCGGCAGTGATCGAGAGCCTTCCTGATGGTGGAATCAACGGAACTCTTAACGAACGTTTTATCAAAACTGCGCCTAACGCTGTTGGACTCGTCCATGCGAAAACTGGCACTCTAAATGGAACAGTCACACTCGCTGGGTATATCGAGGCCGGGGATCGGGAATACATTTTTGTTGTACTCGCTGATCGTCTTTCTCGCACATACTCAGCAGCAAAGATCGCAAGAGATACTCTCGATAGATATTTGGGAAGAATTGCGGTGCCACTAGTCCCGATAACGGAGAGCGGAACAGTAGTTAGTTCGATAACACCTTAATCGAACCACCGTAGCAAGCTACCCAGGTGTTCTGTGATGGTGCATCAAAGGTGATTCCGATTGGTTCGTTGCAAACCCTGATTGTCTGAATTAACTTCAAATCTGAGGCACGAACTTTAGACATTGTTCCGCTGCCAAAGTTGACGACAAAGAGAGCCGATCCATCATCTGAAATATCTAAACTGCGTGCAGCTTTTCCAGTGCTCACCGTCTTGATCAATTTATTGGCCTCAAGATCCCAAGCTGCAACTTTGCCTGAAATATTGAGCGTGACATAGAGAGTTTTTTCATCGGGTGAAAGCACGATTGCGCGAGGGTTTGAGCCAACGGGGATAAAGGTCTTGGAAAAATCTTGCAAGTCAATGCGATGAACACCGGCCCCACCCATCTCAGCAACGTATGCGTAGAGGCTGTCCTTAGTGATTGCGATACCGCGCGGGTATCTACCAATCTTTATATTGGCAGCTGTCTTTCCCGTCTCTACTGAAATCACTGTCACCGTGTATGAACACCAATTGCTCACCAAGATGTACTTGTTATCCGGAGTTACTTGCACAACCTTGGGGACAGAACCGACTGGATAGACCGCATCAATTTTGTAGTTAGTCAGATTTACTCGGCTAAGGAAACTAGTGTCATAGCCATCTGCCGGACTGCATTTATCAGTTCCTTCTTTAGTAAATCCTTTTCCGTACATCGCATAATTCGTGAAGTAGAGATATTTTCCATCAGGACTAAATGCACCTTCAACAGGTGCACCTCGATAACTTCCGCTGTATTTCTTGTATCCAAAATCAGAGAGTTGAACGGTATCTGGAACAGTCGCTACCAAAGCGTTCTTGGTTGTGTCATAGATTGTTACTGAGTGGCGATACATCATGTTATGCGCACTTACTAAACCGGTTCCAGATGAAAGAACAGACTTAGGTGCAATATTCCCATTGATTGTTGCAATGACCTTCATCTTTGATGTGGAGATTGTCGATGTTGGAGTTTCGCTCGCTTGCACACTTGGGGCTATAAATGAAAGAGCGCCTGTAGCAACAATGGCTACAAGCGCTCTTCTCATATGAATATCTTAGTCATCGTCCTCTTCGTCGTCATATTCATCGTAATCCTCGTCTTCATCCTCTTCGTCCTCGTAATAACCGTTGACCTTAGGAGAGACATTCGCAATGACCGGAACTTCTGGTGAAGAAATTGTCGAGGCTATAGCGGCAGGGGATTGCGTTACAGAAATGTCTTCTGCTTGTGCGGGAGCTTCATTAGTAGTTTGAGCAAATAGTGTGCCTCCACCAATAACTAGAAGCGAGACTGCTGCGGCAATAAATGGAAGGCGCTGACCACTGTGGCGCACATCATTTATTGCATCGGTCTCGGCAATCTCCATCCAATTGAGATTCTCAGAGCCTTCATTCTTATCCTGTGTCATGCGTCTCTCTCTTCCTTGTTGTGAGCAAGGTAGCGGCCGAACCTTAAAGCACTCTGAGAACAGAGATCAGGTTTGCTGGGTAATCTAGCGCCATGGTCCTCCTGCGCGCATATGTGGCTCTCATGAAGCTGCGCGTTGTCGAACTTCTTCTTATCTCCACGATCCCGGCAATGATTTTGGCCGAAAAAGGCGTTCCATCTCTGGGATTGATTGCAGCAACTTTAGTTGGTGGCACTCTTGCTGCAGGAAGTGCGAATGCATTTAATATGGTTTTAGAGAGCGATCTCGATAAGTTAATGGAACGTACCTCTGCGCGCCCACTCGTTACTGGAGCAATAAGCAAAAGACATGCGACAGTTTTTGCAACCGTCATTGCTGCACTTTCACTGACTATCTTTTGGATCTTCACAGAACCACTAGCAACACTACTTACTGCGATTGCAATCGGTTTTTATGTGCTCGTTTACACGATGGCTCTCAAGCGCCATACATCTCAAAACATTGTCTGGGGTGGTGCCGCCGGATGTATGCCTGTCTTTATCGGTTGGGCAGCGGTTACTAATTCACTTGCCTGGTCAGCAGTTGCCTTCTTCTTCGTAGTCTTCTTCTGGACGCCTCCTCACTTCTGGGCACTTGCAATTAAATACAAGGATGATTACGAGGCGGCAAAGATTCCAATGCTTCCGGTGACTGCAGCACGCAATATTGTTCTTCGAAACATGTGGTTCCACACCATTGCAATGATTGTTAGCTCAGTTGCACTTATTTATCTCAGCGATCTGCAGTGGTGGGCGATGGTAATGACAGTTGCTCTTGGTTTGGTTTTTGCCTTTCAGCTGGTGCAGCTTAAGGAAAATTCAGAGAATTACAATGCAGTAGCGTTAAAGATATTTCATTGGTCAATCACTTATCTGACCTTGTTCTCAGCGCTGCTGGTTATTGCTCAGCTTTTAAAAGCTTGATCTAAATCCTTAATAAGGTCATCTACATATTCAAGGCCGACAGATAGTCGCACCACAGAAGGTGTAATGCCCATCTCTGCCTGTACTTCTGGACTCAATCGGCGATGAGTTGTAGATGCAGGGTGGGTTATCAGTGACTTGCTATCTCCGAGGTTGTTAGAGATATCAATAATGCGAAGCGCATTCATTACCTTGAAGGCATCCTTAGCAGAGCCAGCAAATTCAATACCGATCGTTGATCCGCCACCGCTCATTTGTCGTTGCGCTAATTCGTACTCTGGATGAGAAGGAAGCCCTGGATAGCGCACGCTCTTAATTTCTGGTCGCTTCTCTAGATATTCAGCGATTGCTTGTGCGTTATCGCTCATGCGACGCACACGCATATCCATCGTCTCAAGTGATTTCACGAGCACCCAGGCGTTAAATGGACTGAGTGAAGGTCCTGTGTGGCGCACAAATGGAAGTAGATATTCGTGGATATATGCAAATGAACCAAGAATTGCGCCGGCCAATACGCGGCCCTGTCCGTCGATATGTTTTGTTGCAGAGTACATAACAACATCTGCACCTAGCTGAAGCGGCTTCTGTAGAACTGGTGAAGCCATGATGTTATCGACGATGACGGTTGCGCCAACTTTGTGTGCTAAATCGCTCACCAATTTAATGTCAACAATGTCCAAAAGCGGGTTGCTTGGGGTTTCAATAAAGACAACCTTTGTTGGCTTACTTAGCGCCTTAGCCCATGCAGCTGGATCGTTGCCCTTAACTAATTCAAAGGTAACGCCCCACTTAGGAAGAAATTCTGTAATCACAACGTGGCAAGAACTAAACATGGAAGCCGATGCAACGACGTGGTCACCGGCGCTGACCATGCTGGCGATTGATGCAAACATGGCAGACATACCTGAACCAGTTGCTACGCAGAACTCTGCACCTTCTATGGCAGCTAAGCGCTTTTCAAACATTGCAACCGTTGGATTATGGAATCGGCTATAGAGGTAGTGATCTACTTCATCGGTAAATGAATCAACTGCTTCTTCGGCAGATGAATATGTAAATCCGCTAGAGAGATAGAGAGCTTCTGCAGTCTCGCCAAAACCAGAACGTGCAAGACCGGCGCGGACAGCAGCAGTTTGTGGATTAATTTCCCAATCTGGCTCTTGTCGGGAAACGCGTGGCTGATAGCCCCAGACATCTTTACTCATGGTGAAATCTTAATCTGCGCACGCTATATTCACTACATGCACGCTCAATCAATAGCCCTATCAGTCCAGGATCTCAGCAAGAAATACGATTCTCGTTTTGCTGTCTCGCATGCCAACTTTGAAGTGCCGCTAGGAAGCATTTGCGGCTTTGTTGGACCAAATGGCGCTGGAAAAACCACAACGATTCGCATGTTGCTTGGCCTGATCTCACCTACTGGCGGCACCGGACAGATCCTTGGTCATTCAATTAACGATCCGGATGAGTACCTCAAACATGTCGGTGCGATGATCGAAGGCCCGGCCTTTTATCCAGCGCTATCTGGTGCGGAAAATCTCCACGTATTGGCAACTCTCGGCGGCTTTAGCCACGAACGAGTTGGGGAAGTTCTTGCAACAGTCGGACTTGCAGATCGTGCGCAGTCGAAATTTAAAACATATTCACTAGGCATGAAACAGCGCTTGGGAATTGCGGCTGCATTGTTGCCAGATCCAAAGATATTAATTCTGGATGAGCCAACTAACGGGCTAGATCCGGAAGGTATTCAAGAGATTCGCGATTTATTGCGCGGGCTGGCAGATAAAGGAACAACTGTTTTCGTCTCGTCTCACCTTCTATCTGAGTTAGAGATCATCAGTGATTACATTGTGATGTTACGTAAAGGCGAAGTTGTCTTTGCTGGACCAATTCAACAACTCTTTGAAGCACAACAACCATTTATGTTGGTCCGTACAGAAAATGCTAGCGATCTAGATAAAGTTGTTGCGATCGCAGTTGCCGATGGACACAAGGCGCACATTCAATCTGGTGTCGCTCACATTGAAGGGCCAGCCGATTGGGCAGGAACCCTGAACAAGAAGGCATTTGAGGCGGGGATCGTTTTAACTCAACTTTCTCCACAACTGCCAAATCTGGAAGAGACATTCTTTGAAATGACAGGAGATAAGAAATGATTCGTGTCATCAGGGCTGAATGGCGCAAACTCCGCAGACCAACGCTCTTTCTTGGAACTATTGGCGCAGCGCTCTTCTTTACCGGCCTCTTTACATCTCTGCTCTACCTACTCATTGACTCTCCTCGTGGAAATTCAGATCCTGCGAACCCAATTTCACGCGAGATGCTCTCTTCCTTTGGGGGATCGGTTATCGGATTTTCAAATGTCGGAAGTTTGCTCGGCATCATCGCCTACTGTGTTTTTGCGGCGCAAACCGCGCAGGAGTACACCTACGGCACTTTGCGCAACCTCTTAGTTCGCCAGCCCGGTCGCCTGCGTCTTCTCGCCGGAAAACTAATTTCAATGAAGATCTTTGCTCTCATTATGGTTTTGATTTCCGGTGTTGTTTCAATCCTGATCGCTTACATCCTTGCACCTGGAGCGAAGGTGGAGCGATCACTCTGGTTTACTTCAGATGGTTGGACTCAGATCATTCAGACACATGTCAACGTTGCGATTTCGGTAGTGGGTTTTGGAATCATAGGCATGGTCATGGGGCTCTTACTTCGTTCACCAATTAGCTCAATTGCAATCGGCGTACTTTGGATTCTCATCATCGAAAACTTGCTGGGTGCAGTCAAGAGTTCAACACTTGAATGGCTTCCAGGAAGTCAATTAAATGTCATTGCCGTGGGTGGCACACCACAAGTGAGCTACACGCATGGAATGACCCTTGCTGCGATCTATATTGGAGTTGGCGCAGTGATTGCATCCGTACTTTTTTCCCGAAGAGATGTAGCCAACTAGCGACACTTAAGCATTTAACAGGAATTACTAAGGTTCCTGATTTATCGTGGGCCTTGTAACGAGAGGCTTATCGTGAAAAACCGTCGTAGATTGATCGCTATCGCCATGATCTTTGGCCTAGCTCTATCAGCGACCCCTGCGATCGCAGCAACTCCAAAGCCAACGCTGGCACAGATTGAAGCAGCCAAGAAAGCAGAAGCTGCAAAGAAGGCCGCGGCTGCTGCCGCTGCAAAAAAATTGGCTGCGGCAAATCAAACTCTGCGAACTCTTACGGTCAAAGCAAATGCAGCGCAGGCACTCTTCACGGCAGCAAAGAAAGAATTAGCGATTGCAACCGCAGCTGCAGTTGAAGCAGCAAAGAAGGCGCAAGAAGCAGCGAACGAAGTCTCGGCAACGCATGCGGTAATCGGAAAGTTAGCAAGCAATGCCTACATCATGGGTGGAAGTTTTTCAGATATTCAACCTTTGCTAAGCGCTAACGGCCCACAAGATTTGATTGATCAAATTTCAATCCTTGATAATTTAGGAAGTAAGAACACTGTCGCACTCGGTCGCTTTAAGGCTGCTGAAGTTGTGGCGCGAGCGGCAAAGAAAGTTGCGGATGAGGCCAAGGTTGCACAAGAGAGTGCAACTGCCAAGGTAGCTGCTGCAAAGAAAGTTGCAGATGATGCTCGCGCAGAACAGCAAGAAGAGGTAGATCGTCTGCAAGCGATCCAAGATAAGTTGGCTCGAGATTTAGCAAGTGCAAAACGTGTTCGAATTACTCTCGAACAACAGAGAGCACTTGCGCTTTTGGAAGAGAGCCAAGCAAATACCGCTGCAAATACAGGCGGTCAGAAAAAAGTCTGGCCTGATTTAGGATTTAAGGGTCGCTCAACAATTCGATCAACGGAAGCACAACGTGCAGCCGCAGTCGCATTTGCGAAGAAGCAAGTTCTCGCACGTAAGCCATACATCTGGGGATCAGAAGGTCCGAATGCTTTCGACTGCTCAGGACTTGTCTACGCTGCCTACAGATCAGCAGGGCTAGGCTGGCCAAACTGGGATCGTCTTAACTCATCTCTCTATGCCGGTTATACAAAACATGTCTCACTCAACGAACTTGTTCCAGGCGACCTTTTGTTCTACTCATATAAGGGAACTATCTCTTCAATTCACCACATCACAATCTATGCTGGCGATGGAATGATGTGGGAGGCGAACTCAAAGGATCGCGGACTTCTTTATTCCAGCATTTACAGCGTCAAGGGTCTTATGCCATTTGGTGGTCGGGTCTAGCATTAAGGCATGACTCAGGCAATCGTAGAACTTCGCTCTGCGGTTCGCCCTCATCTAGAGAAATTATCAGCAGGCGATCGTATTCTTGTTGCAGTTTCCGGTGGTGCCGATTCACTTGCACTGGCTGGCGCACTTCTTGCCGAAGCTAAAGAGTTTTTGATTACTTGCATTGGTGTCACGATTGATCATCAACTTCAAGATGGTTCGGATATCCAAGCGCGCAAAGTGATCAAACAATTAGAGCGAATTGGTTATAGCGAAGTTGTTTCTCAACGAGTCACCGTTGATCAAAGTTCTGGACTTGAATCCGGTGCACGAGATGCGCGATACGCAGCACTTCATACAATTGCTGAAGAACGCGGTGCGATTCAAATTTTTCTCGGACATACTCGTGACGATCAAGCCGAGAGTGTTCTCTTAGGATTAGCGCGCGGATCAGGTGCGCGATCACTTTCTGGAATGGCAACAGTTAATGGAAAAATTATTCGACCGCTCTTATCGGTAACACGAGTAGTGACCGAGCAAGCGTGTAAAGATTTTGGTTTAGATGCATGGAGTGATCCACATAATTTCAGCGCAGAATTTTCGCGCGTTCGCGTGCGTACACAAGTTCTTCCAATGATGGAGAAAGAGATCGGCCCAGGTATTGCAGAAGCTCTGGCGCGCACCGCATCCCTTCTGCGCGATGATGCCGATGCACTCGATGAGCTCACCGATCACAGCGCACAGGGCCACGATCTGGCATCTCTCGAGATTGAATTTCTAGCGGGCTTACCTAAAGCCATCCGCACTCGCCTCATTCGCAGGGCGATCTACGCTCAAGGAGCGCCGATTGGCTCAGTCACGGCAGACCATGTGAGCGCAGTTGAGGCGTTGGTCACCTCATGGCACGGTCAGGGCGAGATCAGCCTTCCAGGCGGTGTGAAGGTTGCCCGAATTTCGGGCAGACTTTCGGCCTACGCCCGCAGCTAGCTTCATCGCTAGCCCACTTTCGAAGGAGACCCACCCGGTGGATCTACAAGCAGTCGGTACCGATGTCGAACGCGTTATTGCAACTGAAGAACAATTATCTTCGCGAATCGCAGAGTTAGCTGCGCAAGTTGATAAAGATTACGAAGGAAAAGATTTACTTCTAATCGGCGTTCTTAAGGGTGCAATCATGGCGATGGCAGATCTGACTCGCGCGATGCAGCGTCATATCGAAATGGATTGGATGGCCGTCTCTTCTTACGGTTCAGGAACAGAATCAAGTGGCGTTGTTCGAATTCTTAAAGACCTTGATCGCGATATCACCGGTCGCAACATTTTGATCGTAGAAGACATTGTTGACTCTGGCTTAACACTTTCTTGGCTCCGCGCCAATCTTGTCGCGCGTGGTGCCGGCACGGTCGAGATTCTGACTATCTTGCGTAAGCCAGAGGCAGCCAAAGTTGAAGTCGATGTTAAATATGTTGGCTTTGATATTCCAAAGGATTTCGTCGTCGGCTACGGCTTAGATTTTGATGAGAAGTACCGCAACCTCGACTTTATCGGTGTGCTCGCAAAGCACATGTACGAATAAGCAGCCACTATGAAGCCAGTGACTAAAAAGCAGGCAGCGAAGAAGAAACCTTCGGCAACTCCACAAGTTCCACAATCTCGATTTAAGCGCCTGATGCGCGGTCCACTTTTCTGGATCATCGTCGCGATTGTTGCAGTCTCAGTCTTCGGTCAAATCTCTGGTGCCGGCAATCGTTACGAGCCAATCAAGACATCACAAGCACTTGATGCAATCACAAAATCTGATGTCGAGTCAGCAGTATTGGTTGACAATTCACAGAAGATTCGCCTAGAACTTAAATCAGGCAAGCTCATCAATGGTTCAGCCAAGGTAGAAGCGTCATATATTGCTCGCCAAGAGCCAACTCTTGTCGATGCGCTAACTGGTAATCCACCTCCAAAGGGTTGGAGCGTTGATGTTGCGAAGCAATCACTTTTGGTTAGCTTCCTCTTTTCATTCTTCCCATTCTTGCTTATTGGCCTTCTCTTCTTCTTCCTGATGAGCCAGGCGCAAGGTGGAAACAAAGTTTTCTCATTCGGAAAATCTCGTGCCAAGCTGCAAAATAATGATGTTCCGCAGAATACTTTTGCAGATGTTGCTGGCGCAGATGAAGCGATCGCCGAGCTCGAAGAAATTAAAGATTTCCTTGCTAACCCTGCGAAGTACGCACTCTTGGGCGCAAAGATTCCTAAGGGAGTCCTGCTCTACGGCCCTCCAGGAACAGGTAAGACCTTGCTTGCGCGTGCAGTTGCTGGCGAAGCAAAGGTTCCGTTTTATTCAATCTCAGGCTCTGACTTTGTTGAAATGTTTGTCGGCGTTGGTGCTTCACGTGTACGTGATCTCTTTGCGCAAGCAAAGTTGCATGCACCAGCAATTGTCTTCGTTGATGAGATCGATGCCGTTGGTCGCCAACGTGGCGCAGGTATGGGTGGCGGACACGATGAACGCGAGCAGACACTTAACCAACTACTTGTTGAGATGGATGGATTTGAAGGCGATAGCCAAGTAATTCTTATCGCTGCAACAAACCGCCCTGATGTTCTAGACCCTGCACTTTTGCGTCCAGGTCGTTTTGATCGTCAGATTCCAGTCGATCGTCCAGATCTCAAGGGTCGCGAAGATATTTTGAAGGTACATGCAAAGAACAAACCAATCTCAGATGATGTTGATCTGAAGAACTTTGCACGTCGTACTCCTGGATTTACTGGTGCAGATCTTGCAAATGTTCTCAACGAAGCGGCGCTGCTTACTGCGCGCGAGGGCGAGAAAGTCATTACAGATCAACACTTAGACGAAGCGATCGATCGAGTGATGGCTGGTCCACAACGTAAGTCGCGTCTGATGTCAGAAGAAGAGCGCCGCGTTACCGCCTATCACGAAGCCGGTCACGCACTTGTTGCTCGTGCACTTCCCCATACAGATCCTGTCCATAAAATTACAATCATGCCTCGCGGTCGCGCACTTGGATACACAATGGTCTTGCCTGATGATGACAAGTACTCAACTACTCGCAATCAACTACTTGATCAGTTGGCTTACTCACTTGGTGGTCGCGCAGCTGAAGAACTTATCTTCCATGATCCATCAACCGGTGCATCAAATGATATTGAGAAAGCAACAGCCTTGGCTCGCGCGATGGTTACTCAATACGGAATGACTGAGGCAATCGGTGCGATCAAACTTGGAAGCGATAGCTCTGCACCATTTATGGGTCGCGACTATGGTCACCAGCGCGATTACTCAGAAAATGTTGCCGCCGTTGTAGATGGTGAAGTTCGCTCACTGATTGAAAATGCGCATCAAGAAGCCTTCGATATCTTGGTTGCTAATCGCTCAATTCTTGATCAGATGGTTCTCGAACTCCTCGAACGAGAGACGCTCAATAAAGAAGAGATTGAAGTGATCTTTGCAAAGGTAACTTCATGGCCACGCAGACCGGCATGGACAGGATCTATTCATCGCGTACCAAGTTCACAACCTCCTGTAGCAATTCCTGAAAAGAAAGTTGTCGCAGAAGTTTCAGATGCTCCAAAGCGTGCAACCCGAAAGAAGAAAGCGCCTTCGAGTGAGTGATATTTCACCAGTCTCATCTGGTCCCGATGATGGCCGCGCACTGCGTCCATATGATCAGGCACGGGCTGAGGCTGCAGTACGAGAACTTCTGATTGCTATCGGAGAAGATCCAGATAGAGAGGGTTTAAAGGAGACTCCAGCACGTGTTGCACGGGCCTATAAAGAGAACTTCGGTGGATTGTGGCAATCCCCAGAAGAAGTTCTCACAACAACATTTGATATCGGACATGAAGAGTTAGTGATTATTCGTGACATTGAAGTCTTTTCACAGTGCGAACATCACCTCACACCTTTCCACGGCGTCGCCCACGTTGGTTACATCCCGCGGGGAAAAATTACTGGGCTATCTAAAGTCGCTCGACTTGTTGATCTCTACGCAAAGCGTCCACAAGTTCAGGAGCGTTTAACCACTCAGATTGCTGATGCAATGGTGAAGATCCTTAACCCACTTGGTGTGATTGTCATTATTGATTGCGAACACTTGTGTATGTCGATGCGTGGCGTAAAGAAATCACAAGCGCGTACTACGACGAGTGCCGTTCGTGGCGTCTTGCGCGATTCAACGACACGCGCAGAGGCAATTAGCCTGATTACGAATCGCTAACGAGAGTTTTCTAATGTTAGTGATGGGCATTCTCAACGTCACACCAGATTCTTTTTCAGATGGCGGAGAGTTTGAATCTTTTGATTCCGCCGTATCCCACGGCTTGGAAATGCTCACCGAAGGTGCCGACATCATCGATATTGGTGGCGAATCCACACGACCAGGCGCGGAGCGAATCACTGAGGAAGAAGAGTTGGCTCGCGTCATCCCGGTAATCGAAGAACTCTCAAAACATGGCGCAGTGATTTCAATCGACACAATGCGCTCAGGTGTAGCGCGTGCTGCTGTTGCAGCCGGAGCGACTTACATTAACGATGTCAGTGGTGGTCTGGCAGATACACATATGCACCACGTCGCAGCCGAGTTAGGCTGTTCCTACATCCTGATGCATTGGCGCGGACATTCAATTGATATGAATTCCAAAGCGATCTATGGCAACGTTGTGGAAGAAGTTAAAGCAGAGCTTCAGGAACAAGTCGAAAAGGCCCTTGCCGCAGGAATTGCAAAAGAGAATCTCATTATTGATCCAGGTATTGGTTTTGCAAAAGAGAGTGACCACAACTGGGAGCTCATCCAGCGAATCGCTGAAATTGTTGATCTTGGATATCCAGTCCTTGTGGGCGCATCACGCAAACGTTTCTTAGGTGGCGACTCACCACTCGATCGCGAAGCAGCAACGTTAAAAATTACAGAGGATCTTCTCACTACCGGTATCTGGGGCGTTAGAGTTCATAGCGTGGCTCCACATAAGGCGGTGATTGCAGGTGTCTGATCAGATCAGAGTAAACGGGATTAAGGCGCTCGGCTATCACGGCGTACTGCCGCATGAAGCAATCGAGGGACAAGAATTTAGCGTTGATCTATTGGTCACTTTAGATTTGAGGGCAGCATCACTCTCTGATGATTTAACGGAAACAATTAACTATGCAGATCTTGCGCAGATCGCTTACGACAATATTGTTGGCGAACGTGTGCAGTTAATCGAACGTCTTGCGGGCAGAATTGCAGAAGAAATCTCATCTACTTATTCACAAATTACTTCAGTCAGTGTGACTGTCCATAAACCTCATGCACCCGTAGATGTTAATTTTGAAGATATCTCGGTCACCATCACACGATGAAAGCAGTAATTGCAATCGGTGCCAATTTAGATAACCCTCAGGAAAACATTGATCTAGCTGTGGCACTCCTTAGGGAGGCAACAGATCTCACCGCGCTCTCTTCGATGTATGTAACAAAACCTGTTGGTGGACCCGCACAACCTGATTACATCAACGCCGTGGCACTGGCAGAAAGTGATCTTCCAGCTTCAGATTTCTTGAGCATGCTGCATGGGATTGAGGCAGCGCTCGGGCGAGAGCGAAAAGAGCACTGGGGACCGCGCACTATTGATCTTGATCTCATTCAATATGGAAGCATTTTGAGTTACAGCGATGAGCTACAACTGCCCCATCCTCGCGCTCATGAGCGACTTTTTGTGATCCAACCGTGGCATGAACTCGAACCCGATGGAATCTTGTTAACGCACGGTCGAATCGATGGACTTTTACGCACGCTTTTGGAGCAAGAGCAGTAAGGCTCTAAACTTAATTTAATTGTCGAGCCCGGTACCTGAAAGGACTGGAGCCATGAAGATAGTTACAGATGCCTCAGAGTTGGTTCACGGCTGCGCATTTGTTCCAACAATGGGTGCACTTCATAGCGGTCATCAGTCACTCTTTAAAATTGCCGCTTCGCATAATGAACAAGTTTTAGCATCAATCTTTGTTAACCCTTTGCAATTTGAGAACGCCGAAGATTTAGAAAAGTACCCGCGCACACCTGAGAAAGATATTGAGATGGCACAAGCCGCTGGTGTTACTCATCTCTGGTTTCCGCGATATGAAGAGCTCTACCCCGAGGGTTTTGAAAAAGTTTTGGCTGGCCCATTAGGAAATATCTATGAAGGCGCTTCACGTCCCGGACATTTCGATGGAGTTGTCACTGTTGTCAGTCGCCTCTTTGAATTAGCTCAACCAGAGAGTGCGATCTTTGGGGAGAAAGATTTTCAACAACTAACACTAATTAAGAGAATCAACTCTGATGTGAAGATCATTGCGGCACCAACAATTAGAGAGAGTGATGGCCTCGCGCTCTCTTCTCGTAATGTGCGCCTCGACCCTGAAGGGCGTAAGGCAGCAACTGTTATTTCTAGAGCGCTCTTTGCTGCAGCAGATGAGCAGAGCGTGGAATCTGCTCAATCCCGACTGCAGCAGATTCTTAGCGAGGAAGATGCATTCACCTGTGATTATGCAGAGATCATCGATGAAAATGAGTTCACTCCAGCAGATAAATCGACGCTGTACGCTCGGGCGATTATCGCTGGCTGGATTAATGGCATACGTTTGATCGACAATATGTCTATGAAACTAGGGGCTCACTCATGAAGTTACTAGCCCCTGCACCAGGGTGGAGCGCACAGGCCGATGTGATTGTTGTTGGCTCTGGAATTGCAGGACTCACTACTGCGCTACAAGTTCGCACCTTTGGTTTATCTGTCCTGCTTGTGACAAAGGCAAAGGTTGATGAAGGCTCAACAAAGTGGGCACAAGGCGGAATTGCTGCAGCGCTCGGCGAAGATGACTCACCACTTGCGCATGAAAAAGATACTTTAGTTGCAGGTGCTGGTCTCTGCGATAGCCAAGCAGTGCGTGTGTTAGTGACCGAAGGACCAGATGCAGTTCGTACTCTTATTGCACGAGGTGCCAAGTTTGATCTTGAAGCAAGTGGTGAGATGTCACTTACTCGCGAAGGTGGACATTTACAGAATCGCATTATTCATGCAGGTGGAGATGCAACAGGTGCTGAAGTAGAACGTGCTCTGATCGCTGCAATTAATAGCGATCCACAGATTGAGTTGATTGAACATGCCCTAGTCCTAGATGCACTTAAAGAGAAAGATGG